>Ga0302280_1002607_pt1 | contig 13660 bp, 11 predicted proteins | sample III_Fen_E1_1_FD_198771 | JGI IMG/M metagenome (GOLD analysis project Ga0302280, IMG submission 198771) | Peat permafrost microbial communities from Stordalen Mire near Abisko, Sweden - III_Fen_E1_1 | ecosystem: Environmental > Terrestrial > Soil > Wetlands > Permafrost | place: Sweden: Abisko...
TTTTATTGTTATACTTATCACACTCTAACATTATTCTATTGAATAATATTATCACAGAAAAAAATTGTCTGATATTTTATTGACTAGTTTGCAAAAAAATTGATTATAACTCGCAATATATATATATTAATTACTATTGTTCATATCAATATGAATATATCAACATTTAAACTAATAGATAATGTCTACACTGTCAATATAAATAAAATCAATATGACAAAACCAAAAATAAATTATATACTTATCATTGACAATTATGTATTAACCCAGTATACCATTACAACAAACCCATTTTGTATAATTCCACAAAATTATGTAAATATACTGGCAAAATATATGAATTCTGTTAATATCATAAATTTTAAATTAATAACAACTTTCCCAGATGTATCTATTTCTGATCTAACCCCAAATAATTTTTTTGATTCAATATATAATATCAAACTTAACACATCAAGTGATTTATCTGATCCGATCTTGTATGATTCACATTTATGCAAATCAATCACTAATAATATACATCCAAATATATTCACGGAAATAATGATATTCACAGACCTTAATCATCTAAATCCAAAATTATTTGATAATGAATTCCCAAATTGCTCAATCAATATAATAACAAAAGAATTCCAAAAATCAACATTGAATCTTAATAATGTAATCACATTAGAATATCAATTTCCAGAAGAATTGATTGATATTATATCATCCAAAATATATCTGAAAGAAAAAGAATTAATAAATAATATCAATATATCATCTTCACAATTACTATTTGATAATAATCAATGCATCAATAATATCAATGATAATATATTATTAATAAAATCAAATGAATCCAATATTATTATAAATATTAATGATACACAATTCTCAATCAAAAATAACACTAATGATATTAATTTAACACAACTTAATTCATTAATTGAATATATGTCATCTTATTCAAATGAAATTCCATATGCATTCACATTGGACGATATTATAAAAATACATAAATCCATACAAAATATATTACAATCAAAAAAACAAACAAAATATTTTTGTACAGTAAATACAAATTTTAAAACATTTCTTGGAACATTATGTAATAGTTTCATTAAATGCCATATTGATCATTCCAATGATATAACCGATAAAATACTTCAATCATTAATTGTAAATGATGTGTATCATAAACATTTTGAATTGTACATCAATAATTTACATAATATTTGTCACATAAGAAATATCATTTATTATGATAATCTCGCAGAATTTACAAATAGTACAACATTCATTGAATCAAATGAATTCTTTACATCTATATATACAATGTCATCTTGGCATGAAGAAATGGCAAATAATAATGGTATGGGATTATTAATTGAACTAGAAACAAATCCAGAAACAAAATTCGGTTATACTGCTAAAAAATGCATCATTAATGTCACAACAACATGTTTCCCAATCTCAGATTACCTTGAAAAAGCAATTGAAGAATGCAATGATATACAACAAAAAATGATATTCAATGGTAATGCTATTGGACAATCAAATGGAATCATACCATTGTATATAAATAAAAAACATTGGCATATAGTCAAAAAATATATTAGTCCGTTATTTGGTATTATGTTGTGTAGTGCACCATTAGAATATTCAATTAAATATAATAACCTATTTTTTGATATTCTAACCCTCATGACATCAAAACTATTCTTAAGTTATAATATCAATGAAAAATATTGTACATATTATCTCCAATATTTAAGAACTGTCACAAATATTATGTATGAAACAAAATATTCATATGGAATAAGAAAATATGTTAACTTATGCATAAATAAAAATAATAAAATTCAAAATCTAAATAGTACATTAGGACAAATAATAGGGTCTGGATTCATTTTTGATAATGTCACCATGGAAAAATTCATTCAAAATATAATATGTCCAGAAAATCAAAATCAAGATATCATTGATTTAATGTCATTTGTTAAAATAAATAATATCATGCAATATATCTATTCACAAGTTGGCTCTTTCAATCAATTCATCAAAAAAATAGATGATGCTTTTGGTTTGCCCAATAAAAATATATTAGAAACTTTTATATCTTATGTAAAAAAGAATATGCATAGAGTAACACATGAAAATGAAATAATTATTCCAACAATTGATGAAATATATCATGAAATAAAAAATTGAAATTTAATGTATTTGTATGACTTAATATATTATTATGTTATCTAAATAAAAATGGCTAATCAAATAAATTTATGTGGAATCACTGACAACCATGATATATTTTATAGATATAAAATGGCAAAATTAAATGTAGAATATCAAAAAAATAAAACATTAATTACAAATATTCCAAATGTATGTAAAGATTTGGATAGGTCAGATAAATTACTTGTTGATTTTCTTCAATATCATTTTGCAATAGCTGTCACATATAAAAATGATATTTTTTCAACCACAAATATGAAATTAAAATATGATGATTATTTGGATGCACTAAAATTATTCATTGAATACTTGGTACTATGCCCAACATGCAAATTACCAGAAACAATATTGGAAAAAAATAAACACATTGAATTAAAATGTAAATGTTGTTCTTTCGCTGGTCCCATCAATAAAACAAATATTAAAGCTGTCAATAAATCACTCGAAAAACTCAAAAAAACTATGATTAATACTTGTGAAAGAGAAAAATAAAAGTTTTCAATAAAAAAATTGTCTAATATTTATTGACTGATTTTTATAAAAAATTGTCTAATATTTATTGACTGATTTTTATAAAAAATTGTCTAATATTTATTGACTGATTTTTATAAAAAATTGTCTAATATTTATTGACTGATTTTTATAAAAAATTGAAAATAATATATATTGGTATGTTTATTTATATTAAGTGCACTATTAAAATGTGCGAACAAAATAATTTCTATATAATCCAACAATGTGATATCGATGATAATAATCAACTTAAACTTACAGATAATTATGGTATGTGGTTGTGTGAATTAGAAAATCAAATATCAAAAATAACAACATTAAATAATATAAGATACACAAATAACTTTATGAATAAATATGATCCCAATCTATTTCAATATCTATATGATATTGAAATTGATCTTGAAAAAATCGCATATTTTGTAATTCATGATAATCAAACAAATTTATCCTTCACTGAAGGTAAATATTATCATTCGAGAATCAAACAAATCATTGAAGCACTTATAGAAAAAATATTAACAAGTAAAAATTTAAAATAAATTTAAATGATTCGATTTATTATTTTTGTTTATTGCTCTATTTGATCTAAACATAATAAAACCACTTTCAATGTCATTATATGATAATATTTTCTTTATTGAATCATCTTGAAATAATACGCGCTTACAATGATATATTTTACAATCAAGATATAACGTTTCAATGTCTCCACCAAAATTAGGAAATGCATTTCTATTCTTCATAAAAAATAATTTTATCTTATCTTGTTCACTTGTCTCCAATTTCCAATCATCTTTCCCAAGTTTCAACATAAATATCTCCATCAATTCCTCTCCAGAATATCCTGTAATATCATATTTAAATGAAAATCTTCTTGCCAATCCTTCGTTGTATGCAAAAAAACATTTTTGTAATGCATCTTTATATCCTGCAATTATACACAAAAAATCTCTTCTTTCAGTTAAATTCTGATTAATTACATCAATTGCTTCCTTTGAAAAACTATCACGACCTTCATTATTTCCTAATGCATACGCCTCATCTAAAAACATTACTCCACCTCTACATTTATCAATAAATTCTTGTGTTTTTATTGCAGTGTGACCTAAATATTTACCTACTAAATCACTTCTTGTTGCAATATTCATATGTCCTTTTGATAACACTCCCATATTTTTATACACTTTACCTAATATCTTGCCCAACTCTGTTTTTCCCACACCTGGCGGACCAGTAATAATTGTATGTAACATATCATGATTCATATTTCTTGCACATGGTAATTCATAATCACAATCTATACAATCATTACATTTTGTTGATTTATTCAATCCCTGTAAAAAAAAAATAATTTGATTAATAATACCCTCTTTTATCTTGTTCATCCCAACCAAATTGTTTAATTCTGTTAATGGACCAACCAAATTTGATAATATTCTTAAATTAATTCCATGATATGTTTTTCTCTTCTTACAATGATATGTCTTCCCCAAATTAACCAAATCCATTATATGATTAATTATCACAGGATTATTATCTTCTTTTGTATGTTCTCCTTTTGCAAAATTTTTATGGTCACATAATGGGTTATTACATATCTCATCATTCACACTATCGCTCCCCGAATCATCATTAACTGGATCATCATTCATAATGTTATTCAATAAATCATTATCCGTTTTTCTCTTTTTATTATTATTTTTATTTTTGTTTTTATTAATATTTTTATTAGCACTTCTTGTTCTTTTATTATTTGTATTAACTACAATAATTTCATTATTAGTTACTGTCATTATAAAACTATAAATAAATAATAGTGCAATACATTTAAGCTATGTTAATATCAATACCCATTTAAGAAAATATTTCAGGTTGTCATTTTTTATAAATTATATTTTTTCATAAATTCCTCTTTTGTCATCGTATTAATTCCCAATTTTACTGCTTTATCATATTTTGATCCAGCCTTATCTTCTTCATATACAAGCAACTTTGTTTTACTTGATACAGTTGATGATACTTTTCCACCAGCAGTTTCAATAAAACTTTCCATATCTTCATCCCTGAATCCAGTAAATACTATAGTTTGATTTTCAAACAACAAATTAACATTACTACTTTTAGTTACCTTTGTTAAATGTTTAATATCTACCACATTATTCAAACTTTCAAAAAATTTCTTAAATTTACTAAAATTTGAAGCAAATTGTGTTGCCGTAATTGTATCAAATCCACTAATTTCTGTAACTTCCTTTATCCATTTATCAACTGTCCAATCTTTCTCCATTATGTCAGGAAACTTTTTAATTATCAATTTCAATCTCTTTGAACTTACACCTCTCCCAAATACACTACTTGCCGCCATTAAAGTATACAAATTTGTATTCACAAACATCTCCTGAATATTTACCTTTATCTTCTTAATCACTGTCTCCCCTAATCCATCTATATCAGATAAATCATCAATTGGTGCACTTATTATATCCATTATATTATCATAACCATTCTCCACCAATTTTGTAACTATACCCTCACTAATATATTTTACATTCAATTTCTTGAAAAAATATGTAATCTTCTTTATTTTTATGTTCGATGATGCTGCACCATGTATATCCTTCACTATCAAATCTACTTTAGATTCATTCCATTTATAAGGAATTGTTGGCATCTTTGCTTTTCCTGATGGTGCTTTTTTTAATACTTTTTTAATATAAGGAATAACATCTCCACTTCTAACTAACTCTATAATTGCTCCAGGACCAATAACATTATCCTCAACATATTTTGCATTGTGAGCTGTCATATATCTAATCTCAACTCCTGCCAATTTTGTTGGTTCTATTCTCACTCTTGGCTTCAAATACCCATCTTTTGATACATTCCACTCAACATCTAATACTGTAACTTCAGCAACCTGATCTGTCAATACTTTCTTAAATGCAAATCCATATTCAGGATTCTTATTTTTTACCTCATACACATCACTGTCATCTATCACAACTATGCCATCTATATCATATTCACCACTTGTTCTTCTATCCACCATATATTTACTCAACATATCATTATCCAATAATTTTTTAAATTTATGTGTTACAAGTGGAAAATTTATACTTTCCAAAAGCTCAAATTGATCACTTTGTTTGGTAACAGGATGAATAATAGAATATGCTATAAATTCTGTTAACTTTGCCACCTCAATTGAAAAATTCTTTGAATTCACCAATCCTGCAACCGTATTTCTGGCATTCTTGAATTTATCACTTATTTTCTTGAAATTACTCTTGCTAATTATCAATTCACCTCTTATTGCGGTTCCTATCTTCAATTTATCAAATCTAACATTCTTGGATATCACATATGGAATCAAATGAGATATATCTTGGCCCACTTCTATATCCCCCCTTGTGTATAACTTGGATTTATTCTTATTATATACATACAAACCAGAAACACCATCTAACTTGTCACTCAATACATATGGACCATCATATTTTTTTATAAATTTCTCCAATACGCCAGTGTCCGGTTTTATCTTGTTCAAACTTGGCATGTAATATGGTAATTTTACTTTATTCTTATTTACTGGTGCACCTACTTCTACTAAATATGGATTTTCTGCATCTCTTTCTTCCAATATTTCTCTCAATAAATCATATATTTCATCTGGAACTAGAGATACATTGGTATTGTAATAATGATGGGCTAATTGTCTCAAAATTTCAACTAGATCTTTAACTGATATACCATTTGCATAATTATAAGGATCTTCTATTAATTCTTCTACTATCTTTTTAATATCTGACATTGTTTTGTTCTATTGTAATAATATCTTTAATTATTTATATGTATTTTTCAACTTTTTTATTGAATAAAAGTTATTCAAAAAGTTGAAAAAATAATTGGTTGATATGATTATATTTACTATTTGGCCAATAAATGATGGAAAAATTATTAAATGGTTTATATAGTAATATCACAGTAAATGTCAATAATAAAGATTATATGTTACATTTGGAGATATTGAAAGATAAATCAGGATATTTTGACATAATAAGTAAAAAAATCTTTAGTGAAACAAATGTATCAAAAATTATTTTTTATGGATTGGATGGTAAATTTGTAAAACCAAAAATTTTTGAAATATTAATTAAATTAATCTATTATGATTGTAATTTTAAGTGTGATGATAATGTATGCAATATTGAATCAATAATTGATCTAATAGAATTACATAGGTTATGCAAATATCTTGGTGTAATCGATCAAATCCAAATTTACATCAAAGATGTTATTCTAGATGCTTTATGTGAAATAAATCCTTGCAATAATATTTGCAAAAATTTAATTGAAACTATCAAACTCATGTTGGTTAGAAAAAATCAAAATGGAAAATATAATAGTATGTTAATTACCTCATGGAAACCACCAAAAAAATTAATTGATAATGATTTAATATTTTATAAAAAAAAAGATGAACTTGTATATCCATATACTCAATATTTATTGGATATATTTGAAAGTTATTCAAATGATGATGAATCAGCAAAAAAAAAATATCCTAAAAAAGAAACTAAATGTACAAACAAATACAATAAAAAATCAAAAAAACGTTATATCAAATCAGACGATGAAGAAGAAGATGAAGAAGAATATGTAGAAAATAAATATGAAGTTTCTGAAAAACCAACAGAAATATCAAATAAAGACTGGCGCAGCACAAAAAAAAAACTAGATGATGAGTTTCACCTTAAAAAATTTCGCAACTATAACTTTGCATCAGATGAAGAAAGTAAAGTAGAAAATGTGACAAATGAAGTAGTTGATATAAAAATAGAAAATGTTGCACCTACAATTGATAGTGTAGCACCAGAATCAAAAAAAGTAATGAATGATATAACAAGAAAGATCATTGGAATAAGTAATATACAATTTGAAGATGTGCCAAAGTATGATCCAATATATCATAAATATATTTTGCTTACAATGGCACTTAATAATTATTAAAATTATTTTATTAAAAAAATTGATTTTATAAGATTATAATAATCATCAAAAGATAAAGTATTAATATATATTAAGATGAGTATGAAAAACCAATTGCTAGATCCATTGTGTACTTTGGTTAAATTAGTACAATTGAATTTTAAAGAAAATTACACAAAAATAAGCATCGATAATCATGTGATTGTACTACATGAACCCTCAAACATTCAACCATTCATACGATTCATGCATGGTGATGGTAGAGATAATATCGGTGAAATATACTATGCCATCGTGAGACTTGTTAAATGGTTCATGATTGATAATAATGAAAATATAAATAATAATGATAATACAAATACAAATCCAAATGTAACAACAAACACAAATATAACAGTAAATACAAATGATAATGTAAGTACAAAAAATGAATTAAATAGTAAAATTGATCAATTTCAATGTGATGAAGAATTAAATGAAAATTCTCATCAAGATAATGAAGATTCACAAGAATATCAAGAGCAAACAAATCAAGACAATCAAGATTATGATAATGCAATCAAAAGTTTTTCTCCTCAAGTTGTGGAATTAAAAAGTACAAGTGCTAAGAGTTATGATTCTGGAAATTTCTTTGATGAAATGCTCAAAAACAAAAATAAAACAAATGTATCCACAAATGTAACAACAAATATATCAACAAATATGCATTTTAGAAAATTAGTTGGTTATTTAATTAATGGACTGGAGAAATTACAATCAACATATAAAAATGGTTTAGTAGTATTAGCAATACAATTTTACATAAATATCCTCAGATGTGGATTAAACAATGTATTTGATAACAATTTATTGCCATTTGTCATTGAAGAAGAAGATAAAAATTCATATAACTTTTTAGATTATAATAAAATCAAAAATTTTTGGAATATAAAAGATCTTGAATATATTTGTGGTCTATATGATGAATGTTTTGAAATACAACATAATAAAGAATTGAATGGGAGCCGCAAAGCTGCTTATATTAGAGGAAAACTTAAAAATGTTGATGCAATTCTAAATATCAATGAACAAAAATTTCAATCACTCATAAATAACAATAAAAGAGGATAATATCATTGATTTATTATTAACACAATAACACAATAATATTATGTTAATAATTATATATAAGATTTAATGGTTGAATATATAAATATATCATACATATCGCCGGTGCTAAAAGAGTCATCGTATAGTCAATCTAAAAATAATATTTACATTTTGTTTATTAGCTCATCTGATCATCTCGGAAATCTATTCTCGTATAAATCAATGATACAAAATTTCAATAATGTCACAAAACATACAAGAGCATACAATATTAATAAAAGTATTAAATTGCATCCATCTATTTTTGACTTATTACTAAACATCAAAATATTTTGTCTGAATCCAATGACAAATATAATAAAACTTGTGTCATATGGTAATTTGAAACCAGAAGATTATGAATATGGAAATAAATCATATGTAACTTTACATGAACCATATCTTAATTTAAGTTGTAAATATTTAGATGATACTTCTCTGTTGCAAGAAATATTCAATAATATGGAAACAAAAAAAGAAGATTCATATTGTTTACTATTCTTCAGTAAATTGCATAAAATTACTTATCCAGAAATAGAACCATCAATAATTAATTATACAAATGAATCCAAAAATATATTTATATTTAATAGATACGTCAATAATATCAATGTCGAATATATACCTAGTAATGTACAAACATTATTTGATGATCTTGATTTAGTCCAAAAACAACTCTTGAACATAAATTCTTTCAAAAAGACATTTTGCAATAAACAACATACTCATGATCAATATTTGAAAACATATTATTTGGATAAAAATATATATACTGATGATCAACCAAATGTAAATATATTCAGAAGAATAAAATATGATTATAGAGAATTAAAATTTGATGAATATGCAAATAATATGATTGTTGCACCAGTTGATGCCAGAATTAGAGGATTTAATATCAATGATACATTAAAAATAACATTAAATAAAGTAAGTAGTTTGAAGCAATTAATAAAAAAATATGATGAAATAAATGGTGGATCTGGATTTTATTCAAGATTAGCACCACAAGATTACAAAGGAATATTTGTGCCTTATTCTGGATATTTGACAAATATAACACATAACGCTAACTATACAATTTTAAGAGTTGAATCACATTATTACATTCCACCAAATGTTGGAGAAAGAATATATTTGCCAGTTATGTATGGAAATCACACTTATGGAGGTAGTGGTGTTGGTGCTGGAACAAGACATTATCCATATGCATTGGATGTGCAACTTAATAATACATTAATTTATTATCTAATAATATCCGGAAATGCCAATTTTATCACACATAAATTTAAATATTTCAATCAAGTATTTGATGATTTGCCAGTGAAGAAATTTAATTATTGGTTAGAACAAGGAGAAGAAATTTGTGAATGTTTCTGTGGTAATGGACAAGTGGTTTTTGCAACAAATAGACCCATTGATTTCACACAAGATATTAAATTATTCTCACAAATGGATGACATAATTAAATTCCCTAAAGGTATTGACACTTATGTTAAAGCAAGAGATATTGTTGGCGCATTAAATTAAAATCCACTCATTTTACGTTTCTTCAGTATTAAATAATCATAATATGCATCACCTACTATTTTCCACCATATATATTTTGGAATTTTAATATTAACATGTTCTTTTTGTAATCTATGATAACACAATAAAAATATATTTAGTTGCATCTTATAATTATCATCAAATTCGAGAAATCTACCATATGTTTTCCATTCATTTTTGTATATTAACATTTTATTTATTTCTAACATTTGATATCCATTATTCATATTATCAAAACAACAATAATAAATATTTGATTCGTTTATTTTTATTATTGTGTGATTATTTGTCAGTAATTTTTTAAATATATATTCATTACATTCAAAATGATCATTCAATTTTAATTTTTTCAAATGTGTATTACCATACAAAGATCTTATTATTGATACAATGTTTGATTCTTTCAAATAAAACCCAGCAGAAAAACTTTCTAATTTCACATTTTTCTTGAATAATTCACATATTGTCTTGACAATATTATCTTTATCGACATAATTTGATAACACTTTGAACTCTCTGAGATAATCATTTTTGGTGAGTAAATTCATCACATCATCTGGTTCACAATATGAAAATGATAAACTTGAGATATGAGATCCAATAAAATATTCACTCATGTTTTGTATTATTGGATCTATTTGAAAACCAAATCCAATATGCAATTTTTTTAAATTACTTTTTGCTAATTTCAAACAAATATCTTTTGGATTTTCATACATTGTTTTTGAACTCAAATGTAAATTTTTTAATGTAGATATATTCAATAAATTCATAATTTCATTCACACTAAAATTAATATCATTGCAAGAAATATACAATTCTTCTATTATTTCTTGTTTGCCCATCAATATAATCAGTTTATTGAATATATCAACATTATTATCAATACTTACTTTAATTTTATTAAATTTTTGAAATAATATTTCCAATAATTCAACATTCTCGACATAATGAAAATAATGCTGAATGTGCAATAAAACATATTTTTCTGATTTTTGCAAAATATAATCAATCGCATCAATGATATCAGAATATTCCTTTATTGCAATTGTTGTTGATCCTAATTGAATTTCATGAACTTCCTTTTCAAATACATCTTTATATGTGTTTGTTGATCCTAATTGAATTTCATGAACTTCCTTTTTAAATACATCTTTAATATATGGTACTCCAATTCTACCATATATTATCGCAATACGTTTATCATATTCATCTATATATTTTATCATATTTATATCAATGTTTATTATTGTGAATATGACATGCATTTACTTTTTCATCTTTTTCACAAAAGATTGAAATTTATTGTGATTGTAATGCGCTTGTTAATGATATATGAATATTAATGGATCCAAAAGTATATATTATTGGTGGTTATGTCAGAGATAAGATTTTGAAAAGAAAAACAAAAGATAAAGATTACATGATGGTTTTGGATAACTATGATGTTAGTACAAGTCAGGGATTTAAAATAATGTGTGAATATTTGGAAACTCATAAAATCAAAATAATCAAAAAATATCCAGAAATCTTGACAATCAAAGTAAAAATAAATAAAATGAATCATGATTTTACATTGGCAAGAAAAGATCATATGTATGCAATAGATAGTAGAGTTCCAAAAATTACTGTTAGTATGTTTGAAGATGATATTTTTAGGAGAGATTTTAATATAAATGCGTTGGCAATAGAAATTGATATTAAAAATATACACAATGATGAAGATGATAAATTTAATCCGGAAAATGTAATTGATTTGGTTAAAGGTGTTCAAGATATTAAAAATAAAAGAATTAGAACATTGAATGAAGCTAGGAAATCATTACTAGATGATCCGTTGAGAATTTTAAGAGGATTGAGATTGAGTGTTACATTAGATTTTGAATTGGATGAATCTTTTTTTGAAGCATTAGTAAATCCAGAAATATGGGAAAAGTTTTCCAGTAAAAATGTTATTAGTAATCATAGAATTATTGAAGAATTAAATAAAATGTTATATCATGATACTTTTAAAAGTATGATACTAATTCATAAATTAAATAATTATTACAAAGATGCAAGTAAATTAATATTGGGAGACATCATGATTAAAGCTACTATTAAAGTTTGAATAATTTGTTTAATTTATCATCAAATTTATAATTATTTCTTATTGGAGTATCAGATTCATAAAATGGATTTTTCAATGCGTATGTTGCGTAAATTTGATATATTGATTTTAAAATTTCTTCATGATTATTTACTTCTTTATCTGTTATCATACAAAATAATATGTTTGTTGGACTATTGTATATATATATGTCTATATTATCACTGTTAAGATGTTTCATACCAGCAGTATTTTTCATAGAATTTACATACATATTTTTATTTAAAGTATTCATATCTTTTGTTTTATTTTTGATATCTTCATGTAACATATTCATTGATATTATTAATGAACTCTGATACATTGCATATAAATATGATGCTTGCATTAAATGATTATTTGTATCCAGAGTTGATTTTCCATATACTCTTTTATCAATCAAAGACCCAGAACTATTGATAATATATAATGTATTTATTGGCATCATTTTGTATTATTTATTAATCATACAATAAACAATTATATGGAAATTCAATTTTTAATCAATTATGCATCATTTGAATCATCATATTGATAATGAATGATTAAAAAAAATCAATAATGAGTGAATAAATAATGAGTTAGTGATAGTAATTCATGTCACTTCATTGATTACATTTAAAGTACTATATTGATATTGAACAATTAAAATAAATCAATATTAAGTAAATAAATAACAAGTTGGTGATAGTAATTTGGTTTACTTGAAAGATCACATTTAAAGTACAATATTGATGCTGAATGATTGAAAATTAATAAAATTGTATATAGAATTGTATATAAAGTACATATATAGGTGTATTTTAAAGTACACTTGATAATTTTACAATAAAATAATTTTTATGTATAAATTAAAAAGTACCAATATTTACAAATCTAGAATTTACAAAAATGAAAACGTTTTTATTTTGATTTTCAGGTCGATCGAGGGAAAATTTTTATCAAAACACACAAATAGTTGTGTTTTAATATATATGATTTTGATTGGACTCTTAAAATATTGCAAAAAAAACGTTTTCAAAAAAATAAAAAGTGTGAAGTAGAAGAATTTTGATTTTTAGATTTTTAAAGTTTTTATATGAAATATTCTAAAAGTAATACTGGTAACAAATTTACACAAAATTGTACTCA
>Ga0302280_1002617_pt1 | contig 13622 bp, 14 predicted proteins | sample III_Fen_E1_1_FD_198771 | JGI IMG/M metagenome (GOLD analysis project Ga0302280, IMG submission 198771) | Peat permafrost microbial communities from Stordalen Mire near Abisko, Sweden - III_Fen_E1_1 | ecosystem: Environmental > Terrestrial > Soil > Wetlands > Permafrost | place: Sweden: Abisko...
CGTATGCGCCCGATGATGAGAGTCGCTTTATGATGGGTGTTGGTGAGTACGAGCAGTTGTGTCGGGCTGTTTCAGCCCCGCGTGGCCTTGGTTCCCAGAATCCCGAAATGCCGCCGTTTGCGGCTTCCGGGAACCCGCAAAATCAGAGGAACTAAAGCCTGTGCAGTGGAAGGACTTCAATTACGGCGGACGGGTCTACGACCTGTCTCATCTTCATCCTCGCTTCACCCGCCCCGCTGAGGGCGCCCATGCAGCCGAAGTCTTCGATGTGGAAGTGCGATTCACGCTTCATTGCTTTTCGCGCGGGCCGCGAGACGGCGAAGCGTTCGATCCCCTCTTGATTTACCCCGACGACTATGAAGCCCGGATATTCGACTTTCGGCGCTATGAAATGTCCAAGCGGCTGCCCGAGATCATCCAGGGAATGCCGGCCCGGAAGCCGCGCCACAATAAGAGCCGGGGCAACTACTTTTCGGTCGAACTGGTCGCTGAAAACGGCGATGTCGTCGAATACGACATCTTTTTCAAGGTGCGAAAGCCGGGGAAGGGACGGCTCGAAATGATCGTCGAGACAGCCTTCGTTCGAGATGCTGGATACGGTTCGACCCGCCCGGACGGCAAACCAGTCCGGTTCTGGATCATCCTGCACAATACCCGGCACGGGTTGATGATCCGAACATAAACAGAAACGGCCCCCAATGAAGGGGACCGTTTCAAATTGCCATGCGCCTCTTGATTATCCCTACACTCGTGGAGACCATTGCTGGCGGGTGACCGGCACCACGGCTTTCGCCGCTGCACTTATATGCCGTTATCCATATGATGCGCCTCGGCGCAGGAAAGGCGCAAGTAAAAACCGACCGGGAAGCCCAAAATGAACCCGGAACCCGCTACAGCCTCCGGATCACCCACGGCAGGTTCTATGAGCGCATTGGCCTGTTAGCAACAACTGGAACGAATTGGGGAGCTGTCGGTAAGACAGATTCGCACTGGCAAAGGTGATGCCTCTCACGAACAGCTCTTAGCCAACAACTGCTGCCGCAAACTGCTCGATTGCGGCGACATTCGTCACTAACTCTGGTGTCAACCCATAACGTGCCTGTAGATAAGCAAGACTGTTGTAGCTGACTCGCGTAATGCCACTCGGTTCTTCTGCAATCAAAATCTTCAGTGGCAGATCGAGAGCACTGTCCGGCGCAGCAATCATCAGTGGAGTGCCTGCCTTTGGATTCCCGAAGATGACTAGCTTCGTTGCTCGCATCTCAAAGCCAACCTTCGCCGCTTCGCCGCTATGATCGACAACCGCGAAGATGGTGATACCTTTCGTCTGGAGAATGGATAGAAGATGATCCAGCACTTCGTCGACGGAACGAGAAGCGCCAAGATGAACAATTCCGTTATCAGCTATCGCGGTCATTGTGAGCCTCCTTTGTTTGCCGAGAGTGTTCCTCTCACGATTTGTTGAGCAATGATCGAAGTTAATGAGTCAAGGTAATATCGCGGGAGTGAGGTTAAGGATGAAGTTTCTTCGTTTCGCTTCGAGGTCAGATGGGGAAATATCCTCGCGCAGTCCTGGTCCGTCAAAGCGTCGATAGGTGGTCACTCCGCCCTGAGCATCCACTTGCACGAACTCAAGCGACTGTGGAGTATCCGCGATGCGTCCTCCGAACCAGTGAGGATCTTCCCGTTGCGCCCACGTGATAAGCGCCAGAACGGCACCGGCAGGATATACTCGCGGCTCGCTTGACACGGCACCGTGAGTCCTTACCGCCCGCTCGGCTCTATCATTACCGAAGAGCGTCGCCATAGTGTGAGCGCCGGGATCGACATACATCGTTATGGCGCTCCATGTCAGCGGCTGGTATGGCAACCCTTGCGGCAGACACGCGGCCCTGTTATTCACGACTTCGCTGTGGCTCGACTTCGCCGACGTGATTGGTAACGTGTAAACGTCGTCGTCGCCGCGTACTGGGAGATGACAGCTTGTGCATTCGGTCACGAAGTGGGCGTCTTTGCCATAGGGCGTCAGGTCCATTCCGCGCCAGCGACCCCATCCCCACCCGTCTGTCTGCTTGTAAAGGCGGGCAGCCTTCACCATAAATTCCACCTGAACAAACTTGCCAGGGTGAATGAGTCCGTCACTCCCTAGCTCTTGTTGCCACGCGATCTTGGCGAAGCGAGCCCCATCGGGCCAAGGAGAGATATCTCCGGACTGTGCGGCTTTCACGGCAACATCGTTGCCGAGGATAAACCGGAACGTGTTGTTATCGCCACGATCCGTAAAGCTGATCGGTTTCCAGTTCTCGAAGCCGGATTCGAAGGCAAGCCCATTGAACTCCGCTCCTACCGCAAGGAGATCGACAGGGGAAGACTGCTCCGCGGAGACCGTGGCCATCTCGCCGGGCGTGCCTCCTTTGTTCGGTGGCGACGAACCCCAAGGAGCGAGATAAGCCTTGAGGATAGCCAACTCTTCCGGCGTTACTTTGGCGTCAGGGTGAAGCGCAGTGAACTGCGGCAGAGGCATGGCGCCGAGTTGAATCATGTTTACAGCTTCGTACAAAGTGGCCTTTTGCGCAGCTGCCGGCTTCGCACCAAGGGTCGAGAAGTCAAGGTGCTCCCTGGCAGTCAGTATGTCATGCCGCACCAGCCAATAGCCTGGCACGACTTCATCGAACCACGCTAACCGCCGCTGGTCGGAGTGGCAGCTATAGCAGTCTTTCTCCAGAATGTGCCGGACCTGCGGCGGAGCTTGCATCTCCGCGCTCGCGGGGCCGGTTGGAATGCGTGGGCGCACGAGTTGTAGCAAGACAAAGACAGACATCCCGGCTACTGCGAGCTTTATAGGCGGCGACGTCATTGCGAGCCCCCGTCCGTCTCTACGATGTCAGGTGTGCCAATGAGCCGTCGGAGCGCTCTCTTAGTCCTTTCAAGAATAGTAATAGGGCCGTTTCGGTAAACAAGGTTTCCGGGGACACGAAGTGTGACTGTAGTTCCCGCGCTGATCGTGCTCACAATAGTGAGCTTTCCACGGATTCGTGCGGCACGCTCGCGCATACCCTGCAATCCGAAGTGTCCATCCTTGCCGTCGTGGGCGACGGTAGGATCAATGCCTACGCCGTTATCTTTCACGGCCACTGTAAGGTCCTCCGCATATCTCAACTCGATCTCCAACTGACTACCGTGCGAGTGCATGCAGGCATTGCGGATTGCTTCGTAGCCGATCCTGCTAATCTCGTCCCGAACGATGGGGTGCAGATCCTTTGGGTCACCAATAACCGTTAGCGCAAGAGATAGTGAGGCCGGCCCACAATTATCCTCCGCCGCTTGCCGCAGCGATTCTGCGAGGTGATTTCTCTCCGTAGTCGAAATTCTCAACGCGTGGAGTGCCGCTCGGCCCTCGGTCACCGCTTGACCAAGCCACAGAGAAAGCCTCTCCAACGCATGACGCATCCGAGCCTCATTTGAGCCCTCGTCCAAAGCATCATCGGCGACCATCTTGCTTCCCTGAACAGTCTGTAGGAAGGTGTCATGGAGTTCTCTTGCCATTCGCGTACGCTCCGCCAATCGTTCGTCGAAGCGCGCGCCAATGGCCCTCGCGATATATCGCACTCGGAGGCGATAGATTGTCCAGAACAGCAGGAGAACACATAGGGACGACAGAATGCGAAACCAACTCGTCTGATACCAGGTCGGTTGAATGCTGAAGTCCTGAGTCGCTCCTGTTTCGTTCCAAATGCCGTCGTTATTACATGCAATCACACGGAACCGGTAATGGCGCGGCGCAAGATTCTCGTAGAAAGCCTCGCGTCTTCCTCCGGGCTCTTGCCAATCTGCATCGTGCCCCTCCAGCTTATAGCGAAATCGAACCTTTTGAGGTGTGACGAAGCTCAGTGCGACATATCGGATCTCAAGATCTCGCGTCAATGGAGGCAATGTAACGTCGTTCGCTAACCCGTAGGTCTTCCGATCAGCTATTACCGCCTCAATATGAACTGGCGGGACGATTCGGTTTTCGGGCACGTGAGCCGGATCAAACATCTGGAGTTCGGTTTTATTGGCGAACCATATCTTTCCGTCAATGCCCTTCGATATCCGGGGTTCAAACGATGTCGGCGATACCCGCGCGCCGTCGAGACTGTCGAAAACGCTATAAGCTATCTGAGCCTTAGGGTTCTTCCACCACTTCTGCAACTCTTCCTCTTCAATCTGGATCAGTCCGCACAAAGAACTAAGTAAGAGAGAATGTCGATCGCTGATAACCAGGCTGGCTATGCTGTCACATGGAAGCCCGTTCGCTGAATTCAACAACCTCACCCTTCCCTCCTGCCAACCGATGATGCCTCCCGCCCGGGTGCTCGCGAGCACTGAACCATCCGCATCGACGGCGAGACTAGTAATAGCCATCGCTTTGATCCCGGTCGTAATGAGTTGATAATGGCCATGGCGATATAGGGCTAAATCTCCACTATAAAGACCTAGCCACACGCCGGATTGCGGATCTGCCGCGAGCGAAAATACTTGTGGAATTACCGACGAGGGGATCGCTTCGGCGACTTCGAAACCCCTGATCCGAAGCAGTTCGGGAGCGTGGCCGATCACTGATGCCCAGATGTTGCCGTCCACATCTTCTGCAAGCGCAACCGTTGTTCCAGTCGGCTGTCCGTCGGAACGATGAATAAGCCTGAACTTCCCGTTCGCATAGATTGCTAGCTTGTCGTCTACGCCGACCCACAATCGACCGAAGTGATCTTCTAGCACCGAGGTGACGTGGCTTCCAGGCAGGCCTTCCTTTGCTCCAATGGAGGACACTTTCCCATTTCGTAAGACGTCGAGGGCGTTGTCAGTGCCAATCCAAACGGTTCCGTCACGTCCTGCTTCCACTGATTTCACATCGTCTGCAGTTAGACCCTCTTGCATGGACCAGCTAAGAACCTTGAGGTCGCGAAAACAATCAACACCTTTCGCGGTTGCGACCCATACGTTGCCTTCGTGATCTTCGAAAATAGACCTCACGGAATCACCTGAAAGCCCATCTTTGCTGTCATAGTGTTCCACTTCGTTGCCATGCACGCGATATAGGCCCTGCTCCTGAGTCCCAATCCAAAGAGTGCCTGCGCTGTCAAAAAAAAGTGCTTCCACCTGTAATGAACTTCCATCGAAACCGGGTGCTATGACCGGCTGAATGACGCCGTTCGTAATCTGCTCCAAGCCCAGGCCGGGTCCGGCAATGGCCAAACCTACATACAGCGACCCATTTGGCGCGCCCGCGAGGGCCGTTATCCCATAGAGGAACTTATTACTTCTCAGACCATTGAAGGTATATAACGAAGCTGGCCCCGGCTTCCAGTGGACGAGTGTGTCGGTTGATCCCACCCAGATACTTCCCGCGGCATCGACGGCTAGAGTATCCGCGAAGGGATGCGGAAGTCCTTCCTCACCTCCATGACATACGGCCTTTGCATCCAATATCTCGCATAAAGGCTTTGAAGTCGCCGTCCTCGATTCGGTCAGCCACACCTTCCCGTTACGGTCTTCAGCAATGGCGTTGACCATACCCAAAGGCACCGATATCGAGGTTAGTTCGCCATTCTTCCACTTTGCGAGTTTTCCAGCCATCCCGATCCAGAGGGCCCCGTCATGTCCGACATAGAGCGAAAGGACTTGGGGGTTTAATTGTTTACCCCGGTTCGGTGGGGCCCACGGAGCAAAACCAGCGCCATCGAAGCGAAACAATCCGTTTTGAGTTCCGACCCAGATATAGCCGTCTGTTGTTTGAGCGATCACATATGGCGTGCCGCTAAAGACACCGTCCTGCACTCTCCATGCGGTGTGCGCATACTGAGAGATATGCACAACGGGATCGACCGCCCAAACGAAGGCCGCCTGCAACGAGAGAAGCACGAGGATCAAAATGGATCGGTGGACTTTCATCTTCCCGCCTCACTGGCTAAGCGCTGAGATGCGCCTTCAGGTCCGTGCTTGCCGCCTTCGCTGCTTTGTGCAGCGAACACCTCAAAGATCATGACGGCATTCAGACCTTATCTTGTTCGACGCTTTCAACGAAACATCATGAACAACAGGTGTCGAACTGGAGTTTTCTATAGCTCCCCAAAAAACGTCAGAGCTCCAGCAAGCCGCGTCGAACGGCAATCGTCACAGCGTGTGTTCGATCGTTTGCTTGAAGCTTTCCGACAAGGTTCTTGATATGGAAATTCACAGTCGTTTCGGCAATCGTCAATTCATCGGCAATCTGCTTGTTGCGATGGCCGTCGCGTATCAATCGGAGAACCTCAAGCTCTCGGACCGTCAAAGACTCCTCCCCCAGATGCTCGGCAATGCGCGCAGCGACAACGGGAGTAATAACTCGTCCTCGTAGGTGGACAGATCGAATCACACTCAGAATCTCGTCCTTTGGCATGCTCTTGAGGATGTAGGCGGACGCTCCAGCCCGCAGCGCGCGCTGGATATCGCCATCGCTGTCGGATGTTGTCAGCATGATGATACGAGCATCTTGAAACTCGCTCTTTATCGCCGCGAGCACGGTTGTGCCATCGGTCCCAGCCAACCGAAGATCCATCAATGTGATGTCGGGCCGATGCTGGCGAAACTGTGTCATCGCATCTGCGGCACCGCTCGCATTGGCAACGAGAAGCATGTCCTCCTGCGATCCAATGATCGTGCCAAGTCCCTCGCGGAAGACCGGATGATCCTCGACACTCAGAATGCGAATTGGCTTCGTCTGAACCACAGTAAATTCCCCAACCTGGGCCGTGGGTGGCCCCAAAGACACGGACTCTATATACGCAGCATACAACTCCCTGCCCCAAGTCGACCTACAGAAAAATCTAGGCACGATTCTATTGTTTCGGAGGTGTTCTGCCGCGACTTGACCGCCTACTCTTCATTCAGAAACGGAAGCAACTTTCGTTTCAAAGAGGAACTCATCATGACCCAACTCGAAAAAGCCCGGTACACCCTCGAAATCTCCACCACAGCTCGCCCGGACGGGAGCGCTTCCCTTAGTGACGATTGTCTGGACGTTAACCTTCCGTTTCCTGAGTCCTCGGGTGCTAATACCAACCCTATCCGGCGCAGTTTTATCGCCGGTACGGCAGCAGTTGGCGTCCTCGCCATTTTCCTGCTTGGAACGCCCAGCTATGCTCAGGCTCCCGGCAATAACCTACTTTCGACGCACCCGCGCGCAGCCGCTGGCGGGACAGAGATCCGCCCGTTTCGCGTCAATGTACCGGAGGCGGATCTCGTCGACCTTCGCCGACGCCTCGCGGCGACACGCTGGCCTGACAAGGAAACGGTCAATGACGAATCCCAGGGCATCCGGTTGGCGGAGATGCAGGCGCTGATGAACTATTGGGGTAACGGCTACGACTGGCGCAAGGTAGAAGCGAAGTTGAATGCGCTGCCGGAATTCGTGACCACAATCGACGGAGTCGATATCCAGTTCATCCATGTGCGTTCTCGTGAACCGAACGCGCTACCGCTGATCCTCACCCACGGCTGGCCCGGCTCGCCGCTGGAGTTCTTGAAAGTGATAGGCCCACTCACCGACCCGGTCGCATACGGCGGGCGCGCGGAAGACGCCTTCGACGTCGTCATCCCAGCTATCCCCGGCTATGGCTTTTCGGGCAAGCCGGCCGAACTCGGGTGGAATCCCGACCGCGTGGCGCGTGCCTGGGACGTGCTCATGAAGCGCCTGGGCTACACCCGTTACGTTTCGGAGGGCGGCGATCACGGCTCGGTCATCTCCGACGCACTGGCGCGTCAGGCTCCCCCTGGACTGCTCGGCATTCATATCACGATGCCGGCCACGATTCCCGCGAACCTGGTGGAAGGTATCAACAATGGCGATCCGGCTCCCATTGGGCTGACCGCCCCGGAGCTACTCGCGTACAACGACCTCAGTATCTTCTTCGGAAGAGGCGCGGCCTACGGCGCGATGATGGTGACCCGTCCGCAGACCATCGGCTACGCGCTCACCGATTCGCCCAGTGGTCTAGCCGCCTTCACGTACGAAAAGATCGCCGCGTGGAGCGATAGCGACGGTCACCCCGAACGTGTGATCGGTCGCGACGAAATACTCGACGACATCACGCTGTACTGGCTCACGGATACAGGCGCCTCTTCGTCCCGCTTCTACTGGGAAAATAACAACAACAACTTCAGCGCCGCGGCACAGAAGACCGATCATATCAAAGTGCCGGTGGCCATCACGGTGTTCCCGCACGAGATCTATCGCGCGCCGGAAAGCTGGTCGCGACAGGCCTATCCGTCGCTGTACTACTTCCATGAAGTCGCCAAGGGCGGTCACTTCGCGGCCTGGGAACAGCCGGAACTCTTCAGTGCCGAGCTGCGAGCAGCGTTCAAACCGCTGCGCTGATTGGAGCCACGCGGAAAGGCGCACTCTCCGATTCGGCAAGGAATCAGGCTCGCAATGCGTTACTTCAACGCTGGATAAACGGACGGAGCCGTCATGATTGTGTCCCATCGACTTCGGAATTCGCTTCCTGCAACTCTCAGTCCGGAAGATGCTCCTTGCTGCAAAAGGTGTGAAAGCCAATTGATCGCTGCAAAAAGAGAACTTGGAGCCTTCCTAATGGCTGTCTGCGCGCTTTTCGGTAAGGCGAAGGCAGTTCGCGCAGCAGATCACTGGATCGCACTTGCCGAGAGCATCGAAGCACCCTTAGTCGGTGGATATCCGAACCGGCGGGATATCACGTTTGCCGCCGCCAGCCAACTTGCGAGAGAGTGCTTCTCGATTCAGAAGCTAACGTAGTGATAGGAGGAGATCCAGTGCTGAATGAAATGAACGACATTGTCTTGGTTGACGACAATCCGACACTCCTCGGTGTTCTCTCGGAGATATTCAAGACGCATGGTTATACCGTCCGAACGGCCTCCGATGGGTTCGCGGCCCTGGCAGCAATACGGGAGCGAGTGCCTAACGTTCTTCTCTCAGACCTGTACATGCCTGGCATGTCGGGGTTTGAACTTCTATCTGTGGTGCGCCGCCGCTTTACAACGATTGCCGTCATCGCGATGAGCGGTGCCTATTCAGGCGGGAGCGTTCCGGCAGGAGTCGCGGCTGATGGGTTTTATGCCAAAGGCTCATGCAGCATCGCTGGATTATTCGAGATTCTGAGCGCGATCGAAGATAAAGCGGTGCTCCAATCCACGCGTGCGGCCGCACCAATCTGGATACCAGGACTTCCAATCCATCAGCGCGATCTCTCCACGATGGCTGTCGCTTGCCCGGAGTGCTTGAGGCCGTTTTCTCATTCTCCTCGTGATGAAGCGTTCGTTGAGCAAGAGAGCGATTGTCCACACTGTTTGCGATCCGTGCGACTTGCCATAGTGAGGCCATCGGAAGAGATGGATAAAACCGCCCTCCCGCTATCGACCATAGCTACCCGGACCAGCGAATCAATATTTGCGTCGTACACGAGTTCAAATCGCTACTCGGAGATCTCCTCGCGATGATCAACATCTTGCTCAGTGTCACCGTTACCGCCGTCTTGAAGGGAACCTTCATGAAGCTGTTCGTATCGTCGAGCGAAATAGGCAATGACAGAAAGCGTGAATAGATGACTACGTTCGGAACAATCAACTACACTCGCCGCCATTTTCTTGGCACTGCTGCCATGATCGTTGGTGCCGCTCAACTCGGGTTGACCGGCTGTGCGAAAGCACAATCTGGCGCACCGTTTCGTTTGCCAGTGGAAGGCGAGATGCCCTCTCTTGGTGGGGCGACCGAGTGGCTCAACTCAGAGCCCTTGACGCCGGCCAGTTTGCGCGGGAAGGTCGTTCTCGTCGATTTCTGGACCTATTCCTGCATCAATTCGATTCGCACGCTTCCATATCTCCGCGCGTGGGCCGAGAGATACAAGAAAGAGGGATTGGTAGTGGTCGGGGTTCAGGCGCCTGAGTTTACGTTTGAGAAGAATATCGATAACGTCCGCTGGGCCGTAAAAGACAGAAGACTCGATTATCCGATCGCGATCGATAACGACCATGCGATATGGAATGCCTTCAACAACGAATACTGGCCGGCACTTTATTTTGTCGATGCGAAGGGTCGTATTCGTCATCACCAGTTCGGTGAAGGTGAATACGAGCAGTCCGAAGCGATACTTCAACAGTTGCTCATCGAGGCCGGCCAAGGCGGCATTGATCGTAGGCTCGTTGCGGTCGAGCCCCGCGGAATCGAAGTTGCCGCGGACTGGAACAGCTTGAAGTCTCCCGAGACTTATGTCGGCTATGGGCAAGCCGAAAACTTCTCGTCTCCCGGCGGCCTCCGACAGGATAAGAGCCACATTTACACTGCACCCGCACACTTGAGCGTCAATCATTGTGCTCTTTCGGGCGATTGGACGGTGGGGAAACAGTCCGCCATTTTGAACGAGACCAACGGACGCATCGTATATCGCTTTCACGCCCGAGATCTTCACCTCGTCATGGGGCCGGCGACGCGAGGAACAGCCATCCGATTTCGCGTGTCCATCGATGGACAGCCACCGCACGCCGTCCACGGAGTCGACGCGGACGACCAGGGCAGCGGCACCGTGATTGAGCAACGGCTATACCAACTGATCCGGCAAACGGAGCCAATCGCTGATCGGCAGTTTGAACTGGAATTTCTCGACCCAGGGGCGGAAGTCTTTGTGTTTACGTTCGGATGATCCGGACTGGCTTTTGACGTGATCACGTCATTTCAATGGTTCGTGGATGCACTACCAAGAGAATTCCTAAGGGGACAACATGAAGCAATTCAGACTAGATAGGCTTTCGAACTATTCGATCGGAGTGGTACTCACTCTGTCTGCAGTCATGTCTATGGCACAGACGGCGAGACAGGTCCTCGGGCAAGCCGCAGTTGTACCGCTCGCCAGTGAGCCCGCGGCACGGATTGTTATCGATTCGCCCCTCGCGGATCAGCTTTCAGAAGGACGGGTAGTTGTTCAGTATCGTGCAGAAAACCTCCACATCGTCCCAGTGTTCGGTCCAGCTGCTCTGGCGGTGTCCCCGCGTGTCGGACACATCCATGTGACCGTAGACGACATGCCCTGGCATTGGGCAGACGCGAGTGGCGAGCCTGTCATCTTGAATGGTTTGCCCGCAGGGCAGCATAAGGTTCTTATCCAACTCGTCAATGCGAACCATCAACCCGTCGATCAAGGAGTCGTCAGATTCGTCATCCCGAAGGGGATGGAAGCCCACCACCATCACTAACGTCAGCGGCGCCCGTTCGCAAATGGCTCGGCACGCATGGGAAACCACAGACAGCACTATCAGCCAAGCAATACTCAGCTTCAAAAGGAGATTATCGATGAACAACTTAGAAACAATCGGAATATCACGCCGACATTTCGCAGCGGTCAGCCTATCAGCCGGAGCTGCACTGCTCGCACCAAGCGCACTCTTCGCGGAGGGCACTCAGCCCTTAACCAGCAATTTATTCCTGGCGGATCTGCCGACGGTCAAGCCGGGTACGAACACTTCGTTCGGACCTCTCAAGCAGATCGAAGCAGGTCTTCTCAATGTTGGATATGCGGAAGCCGGTCCCGCCGATGGCCCTGCCGTAATCCTTCTGCACGGTTGGCCCTACGACATTTACAGCTTTATCGACGTTACCCCATTGTTGGCGTCAAAGGGCTACCGCGTGATTGTCCCCTATCTACGCGGCTATGGCACCACCAGCTTTCTCTCCGGCGCAACCATGCGCAACGCCCAGCAGTCGGCCGTTGGCCTCGACATCATCGCTCTCATGGATGCACTCAAAATTCAGCAAGCCACCGTCGCCGGCTTTGACTGGGGCGCGCGCACAGCAGATGTCATGGCTGTACTATGGCCGGAACGCTGCAAGGCAATCGTTTCCGTCAGCGGCTATCTGATCAGCAGCCCTGCGGGCAACCAGACACCGTTTCCGCCCCAGGCTGCATTCGCATTTTGGTACCAATACTATTTCGCCACAGAAGTCGGCAAGGCCGGCTATGCGAAATACCTCGACGAGTTCAATAAGTTCATCTGGCATCAGGCTTCGCCGAAGTGGAATTTCGACGATGCCACCTACAATCGCTCAGCAGCTTCCTTCAACAACCCGGACCATGTTGACATCGTGATGCACGATTATCGCTGGCGGCTCGGCCTCGCGGATGGTGAGCGGAAATATGACGAGCTCGAAAAGCGGCTGGCCGCGCTTCCTGTCGTCACCGTGCCGGCCATCACCATGGAAGGCGACTCCAACGGCGCAATCCACGCGCCCAGCGCAGCCTATCGCAACAAGTTTTCCGGCAAGTATGACTACCGGCTCATCACCGGCGGTGTCGGGCACAATCTTCCTCAGGAAGCCCCGGAGGCCTTTGCCCAGGCCATCTTCGATGTTGACCATTTCTGATCGGCGGTGGGTCCTCAAGCCCTGCGGGCCGATCTCAACGGTCCGTAGGGCACTCGCTGCAAGTTGTTGCGAAATCGCCTGTGCGCTCTTCCAGCCGACCAACCCTGAGCTCTTGGCAGGCGCATAGAGTGTTGGGCATGTTTGCGGCAGAGGAGGCCGCCAGTATGCCCAAGAGGACCAAAAAGCATGTCGTGCGGAAGACGGTTCTGCGCCTGCCAGACCTCGATCACGCTAAGACCTCAGTATTGAACAGCTTGAGTTCTCCGCGTTCGCGTCGCAACTACAAGTTTGCGATGGAGCAGTTCATCGACTGGTACTGTTCGGAACCAAGACTGGCCCTGAACCGGACAGTCGTTCTCCGCTTCCGCCTACACCTCGAATCGCTCGGATTAGCCGCAGGAACGATCAATCAGAGGCTTGCGGCGGTCAGAAGGCTGGCCTACGAAGCGGCAGACTCGGGTCTGCTGAGTCCGGAACTTGCTGCAGGCATACGGCGCGTCAAAGGCGTCAAGCAACTTGGATGCCGTGCGGGCAACTGGCTCAATCAGGATCAGGCTCGGTTGCTTCTTGAGAAAGCGAATGGGCAAGGGCTACGCCACGTTCGGGATGTCGCTATGATCGCGATCCTGCTCGGCTGCGGTCTGCGCCGAGCAGAGCTGTCTGCCCTTCGCAAAGAAGACATACAAGTCCGACAGGCCATTGGGCGATCGTTGACTTAGTTGGCAAGGGCAACCACGTCCGCACCGTTCCCATGCCCGGCTGGGTGAAGAATGCCATAGACAGATGGCTGACAGCTGCATCCGTCACGACGGGACGAGTATTCAGGGCGGTCAGTCGTCACGGAACCGTCTGGGGTAACGGCATATCCGAAAACGTCGTCTGGTACGTAGTCCGGAGCTGTGCACTGCGTCTGGAGCTCGACCACCTCGCGCCTCACGATCTTCGGCGAACCTGCGCAAAGCTCTGCCATGTGAACGGCGGCGAACTGGAGCAAATACAGTTTCTTCTCGGTCACGCCTCCGTCCTGACAACAGAACGCTACCTCGGATGCAAGCAGAACTTGGAAGAGCCCGTAAACGATCGCTTTGGCTGCCTGTTCTCCGGAGATGTCGATTCGCGATAAGGCCTGTTTTCAGCACTTGGATAACCTATCGGGCGGAGTGCTCCCAACAAGGCGAACCTGTGAGAACGAAAAATGTGCTGCGGTAGAAGT
>Ga0302280_1002618_pt1 | contig 13622 bp, 5 predicted proteins | sample III_Fen_E1_1_FD_198771 | JGI IMG/M metagenome (GOLD analysis project Ga0302280, IMG submission 198771) | Peat permafrost microbial communities from Stordalen Mire near Abisko, Sweden - III_Fen_E1_1 | ecosystem: Environmental > Terrestrial > Soil > Wetlands > Permafrost | place: Sweden: Abisko...
AGTAGACAACATATCGAATCTATACCAGAATAAACTCAATGTGATCATTTACAATTTCGTTGACCTTCTTTCTCATGTCCGTACAGAAATGGAAGTAATAAAAGAACTGGCTGAAGATGAGGCAGCTTACCGTTCTCTCACGCTGACATGGTTTGAACATTCTCCGCTTTATGATATTTTCAGGAGGCTGGCTGATAAAAAAGTAAATGTGATAATCACAACCGACCATGGCTCCGTTCGTGTGAAAAAGCCAAGCAAGATAATTGGCGACAGGAATACTACTACCAACCTTCGATACAAAAATGGCAAAAACCTGAATTATAATAATAAAGAAGTATTCGCCATACTCCGTCCGGAAGACGGTGGCCTGCCAAAGCAGCATGTGAGTTCATCATACGTTTTTGCTTTGGAAGATTATTTCTTTGTGTACCCAAACAACTATAATTACTTTGTAAATTTCTATAAAAATACTTTCCAGCACGGCGGGGTATCAATGGAAGAAATTATAATACCGGTGATAACTATGGTGAATAAGTAAGGTGAGTGAAAAATGAAAAACTAAAAGTGAAAAATACTTGAGAATATTTTTCCATTAAAACTTTGTTACTTTGTGGCATAACCGATTCAAGAAGTAACGATAACCTTGGCAAAGAAGAAGAAAACTACCCAGCAACCTACTAAGAACCAGCCGAAACCTGTTGGGAAGGCGAAAGCTAAAATACCTGCCTCCCAAAACAGGGGTTACATTTATTTGGCTCTGGCAGCTGTTTTAGTAATAACGCTTATTGCCTACTGGCCATGCATTTATAATGGTTTTACCAATTGGGATGACCCTGGATATATTACCGGCAATGCACTCATCAGGCAGCCTGTTGGCTCGCATTTAAATGATTTTTTCAGTACAGCCAAAAGCGGTTTCCAAATGGGTAATTACCACCCTTTTACTATGATTACTCTTGCGTGGGATTTCGCATCCAACCAATTAAACCCTAAAGACTACCACGTAAACAACCTGATCCTTCATATAGCAAATGTTGCCCTTGTTTTCTGGTTTGTTTTCCTTTTATTTGGCCGATGGGAAGCCGCTGCTATCACCGCAGTTCTTTTTGGTATCCACCCAATGCATGTTGAGTCGGTTGCCTGGGTATCTGAGCGGAAAGATGTGCTTTATACTTTCTTCTTCCTGTTTTCTTTGGTTTTCTATTTTTATTATTTGCGCAAAAAAAATATTGGCTTCTATGTAGTTAGCCTGCTGTTTTTTACCTGTTCTCTTTTATCAAAAGGTCAGGCTGTAACGCTTTCAATTGTACTGCTTTTGTTAGACTATTTCTTTAAACGGAAATGGAATATCAAATTACTTCTAGAGAAACTTCCTTTTTTCACTTTATCGGTTGTTTTCGGTTTGCTGGCCATTAGCGCACAGCGACATTCGGGCGCAATTCCAGAAAGCGGTATTAGTTTTATAAACCGCTTTTTTATAGCGTCTTACAATCTGCTCGCTTATCTTTTCAGGGCAGTATTGCCATTGCAGTTATCTTGTTTTTATCCATACCCAGATACCAAAAACGGCCTGCCTTTATTGTTTTATATTGCGCCCGTTATTGTGCTTGGCCTGGCTTTTCTGGTCTGGTGGAAGTGGCGCACTAAGCGAGCAGTAGTTTTCGGGTTGTTGTTTTTCCTTGCCAATATCGCCCTACTGCTGCAATTGTTCCCAGTGGGTTCTTCACTTATGTTTGACAGGTATACCTATATTCCTTATATTGGCTTGTTTTTCCTGGTGGGGCAGGCATATTTGTCGCTCCCTAAAACCGGATCAAAAAATGCTTTTCTGAAACCTGTCTTCATCGGCATATTCCTGGTTTTCTTTACTTACTATGCTTATGCTGGTTATGAGCGGTGTGAGGTGTGGAAAGACAATGAATCTTTATGGACCGATTGCCTTTCAAACTACGACAATGTACCTTTTGCCTATAACAACCTTGGCGCTAACTATTTTGATCAGGCAGAAGCAATTAAAGCTAATAATCCACAGGAAGCTAACCAGCTATATCAAAAAGCCCTGGGGCTCTATAACAAAGGCATTCAGTATGATCCGAAAGATTTGGATGCACTTCATAATCGAGGCAATGCCTATGCTTCATTGGGAAAATATAATGAAGCAATTGCCGACTACAGCAAAGTATTGAATAAAAACCCCAACTATATACTTGCCCTGATGGGGCGCAGTAAGACCTATGCAAATACAGGCAAGTTCGATTCTGCCACCATGGATATAAACCGTGCTATTGCCTTGGACCCCAATAATCCAGAGGTTTACAATGACCTGACAATGGTGCATTTCAACCAGGGTATGTACCGTGAAGCCATAGAAGACTGCCGTAAAACCCTTGCTTTGAACCCACAACACCCATTTGCTTACAATAATATGGCCCAGAGCTATCATCGCCTGAATATGTATGACTCTGCCATATATTATTATAGCAAAATGCTTGAAATACAGCCCGGTTCAGCAGAGGCATATTACAAACGCGGCTATGCGAAATATCAGAAAAACGACTACCACGGCGCCATAGATGATTATACCCAGTCCATTTCCTTTAACCCCAATGACGCTAATGTTTATAAGCTCCGACTAACTTCAGAACACCTTCTAAAAGACTATAAATCAGCACTAAATGATGCATTACAGGCTAAAAGGATGGGTTATCCTGTTTCTGATGGGGATATAGCTAATTTGAGGGAACTTGCGAAATAGGAGGCCGATACAATAGCGTTATTTATTGCAGATTAAGGGTTTCTTTTCACTGCTCCTCTAACATCTTTTTGGGAAATTCACTTAGTACCAAAAATAAGGATAATACGTACCCTATAGACCTGGTCAATGACCTGGAAAAGCTGTTTTCTCTTAGTGAAATCGTGTTAATTGAGAATTAGAACGTTTACTTTAGAAACGCAAATGAGGCTTTCCACTCGGGTTGCTTTTAGCCTTAATATGGGGTATTCATCAATCATAATTGTCTCAGTATCTTTATGGCGATTTTAGTTTGGTGGTCTTTAATTGCATTAGCGGAAGGGGCAAGGATAACAGGTTTGCCTGCAATAACTAGTTTGGAGATGAAGATAGCCCCGCAAGGGAACTGACCAGGTCTTTGACCTCATAAGCATAGTCCATTCTGTCAATGGATGAGAGAACCTTAGGCAGTTTTGGGAAACTGCCCAAGACGTTCTCATAATGCATCTTTCTCTTTCAGCTTCTGGAACCGATGCAATATATTTTTTTTATAAGGTTGCCCGTCAACACTATTTTTCAGGCCGCTATATGCACACTAATGTTATTTACATTTTTTGGCCATTATCTTGTTTATAATAACGGGGAACGAATTCTGTTCCTATTCAAGGTGGGGATTTTTTTATAGCCGCTCTTGAAAGCGGCCTACTGGCTTACTCTCCAATTCAATCAATCAATACGTGGGGCTTAAATTCTTTCGGGATTTTTACTTTCCTGAAATCTCCCCCATTAAATTTCTTTTTAGCCGGTTTAAAGGCCATTTTTCAAAGATTATACGTTCTATAATCCTTTCAACAACGCGGCTTAAATAAGTACCAAATAGAAATCTCCCCCCTTACATTTCTACCTGGCCAGTTTAAAAGCCATTTTTCAAAGATTATACTCTACCTGGCCAGTTTAAAAGCCATTTTTCAAAGATTATACGTTCTATAATCCTTCCTCACTTCGCTCAATGAGCTTTAATCTACACCAAATAGAAATCTCCCCCCTACGTTTCTATCTGGCCGGTTTAAAAACCATTTTAAAAAGATTATACATTCTACAATCATTCCTCCATGCGCCTTATAAACGGTACCAAATTAAATTAATTTAAATTATTAAATCTGGAATTAATACATACGTACCAAAAATTTATACTAAAGTAATACTTTTATATACGAATGAAATAAAAAATCATTATTTTTGGCAGATGAACTTTAGATGCATAGTAGTCGAGGATAAGGAAATGGACAGCGACCTTATAGGAATGTTCATTAAAAAAATTGATTTCCTGTCCCTGGAAAAAGTATTCAATAATGCTATTGAAGCCCAAAAATATATCCTGGACAACGAAATAGACCTCATTATTTCAGATATTATGCTCCCGGATATTACTGGACTGGAAATGATAAAAACCCTCAAAAATCCGCCCCAGGTCATTTTTACAACTTCATTTCCAGACTTTGCCGTAGATGGGTTCGAATTATCAGCGGCCGATTACTTGGTAAAACCAATCAGGTTTGAGAGGTTCTTAAAAGCCATAAACCGCGCATGGGAAATGCATAAAAGCCATGATGCAGCCTCCTCTTCCCAAAAAACTGGGCAGGAACCCAAAAATGACCACTTTTTTATTCGCAGTGAGTTTAGCTTTATTAAAATATTTTATAATGATATAATTTATATCCAGAGCGTTAAGGATTACGTGCGGATTGTTACCGCCGCCGAATCTCATCTAACTGCTATGAACCTGATAGCTATCGAAGAAAAATTGCCCAAGACAGATTTTATACGGATACACCGCTCTTTAATTATTAACCAGAACAAGATTGAAGCTTTAAAAAACAATGAGGTCACAGTAGGCGGACACCTGTTGAGTTTAGGCAAAAACTACCGTGATAGTGTTTATGAGGCTGTTGTAAACAACAAAATACTTAAACGGTAGCAGTTTCGGCCTGGGCTAGCGGCAACATAAAACTAATAGTGCTCCCGTGCCCGACCAAACTCTCCACTTCCAGTTTCCCTCCATTTTCTTCTGCGAACTCCTTGCATAGTTTCAATCCTATCCCAAATCCCTTTTCTTTATTGGTTCCGGGCAAACTTTCATTGGTTTCGCCGGAAAGCAGTGAGGCAATAAGTTCCCTGCTCATTCCTACTCCATTATCAGCTACCCGTATTTTTACTTCATCTTCATAGCGCTGTGCCGATATATTTATTTCTCCTCCCTCAGGTGTAAATTTTACAGCGTTACTCATCAAATTGCGTAATACAAGCCTTGCAGTACCTCCATCAGCAAAAGCGGCAATTCCATTTTCTGCTTTTACGTTCACATTTATATGTTTTCGCATAGCGGCCCCCTTTATTAGCCCTACCGATTCGTCTATAAGGCTATTAACGTCAATGTTCTTTTTATTTATTTTCATTCCCCTCATTTGTGTTGTAGCCCAATACAAAAGGTTATCAAGCAATTCCATATTTTGCCTGAGCATTTGCGAAAGCTCTGAGGTATAAAGCTTCAGCTTTTCTTCACTTAACTCGTCGCTATTAAGCAATTCAAGTACTGCATCCATGCTTACAAGCGGGCTTCGAAGATCATGTGAAATAATTGAAAATAGTTTGTCTTTCACCTTTCCCAACTGCTCAGATTTTTCTTTTTCAGCCGAAATTTCATCCTTTTGAAGTGAAAGAAGGGTATTGAGTTTCCTCAACCTTCTCATTGTAAACAGCATAAAAACGGCAACTGCCCCTATAAGCAATGCCCCTGCAATAAAGATATTACGCTCGAGACTGCTTTTTTCAATTTCCTGCCTTGCAATTAAGTCTCGTTTCTCCTGCCTGGCTTTTGAAACAGCTTCTTTTTCATCGAAATCAAATTGCATTTCCTTTTGCGTAATATCTTTAAGGTTCTCCTGTTTTAAAAGTGTATCTTTTATGGTTATATATTTCCGGTATGTTTCATAGGCTTTCACAGGTTCCTTAAGACTATCGTAGTCTACACTAATAGCCAGCAATATATCGCGCTGCCGATCCATAAGGCCTAACTCTGCTGACATTTGAAGGGCCATTTTATCATAAATAAGCGAATTTTTAAACTGCCGCATTGCACTATATATTTCCCCTTTTTCAAGCAAACCCAGAGATTCGGTACCTTTCAATTTTGCCTCCTTGGAAAGATACAGGCAGCTATCTGCATACGCCATCGCTGCCACATAATTTCCGTTCTCTCTCAGGATGGAAGCTAAATTGGCCAGGTTATTGGTTATTCCGGTAATATTCTTTACTTTTTTAGATATTGCAAGTCCCCTCATCATATATGCAAGGGCTGCGCTGCTGTCGTGCATTTCCCCATACATAGCCCCAATATTTGAAAGATCAATACTTTCACTTCCAATTTCATGCCTTGCAATATCCAAATTAAGGCTTTTAAAATTATACTCCAGGGTTTTTTTATAATCCCCTATAGTATAGTAGATATATCCCAGGTAACTATAACTACTTGCCGTTAAATCAAGGTAACCAAACTGTTCTGCTATCTTCTGGCATTTAAATATATAATCGAGCGACTTGGAAGATTGAGATAATTCCCTGTAAATATTAGCAATATTTAAATATATCTTCGCTTCCAGGTATTTATTGCCCAGTTGTTTGGAGATTGGCAAAGCAGTATCCAAAACATCCATGGCAGCCGGGAATTGCATTAAACCACGGTCAATTGACGCGATCTTTATGTATGTTAAAACCTTGCCGCTATCCCAATTTATTTTTTTTGATAAAACCAGGGCCTCATTTGCATAATTAAGACCGGCTTTCATATCGCTGGCCCTTATTTTTTCAGCAAGGTTTATTAAAATATTAACGCGAGCTGTGTCCTCTGGGGCTGTTTTCAAAAGGTTTATCAAAGAATCTACCTGGCTATTTTGAGCATATGTAAGCCCCGGGGTCATTACGGTCAGCCAAATAAAGACAGAAAACCATTTTAATAACTTCATAATATAGACTCAATTTATCAGAAATCAACTATTGAGGTCAAAAGTACTGTATTGGGTTCGATATTTGCTGAAAAAATATCATTTCTGAATAAAGAATTATCTAACCCCATATCCAATAGATTTATTGAATTTATACTACAGACTAATAGGGGCTTAACACAAAAAAACGGAAACGTGCTTTTACCCATCTCCCTCCAAGTACACCCAACATCCCTAAAGTCGAACTTTTTTGAAGATGATTTATTGAAAATCAATGATTTCCAAAAATGCCTCAATCAAATTTAGGGCGTACACTTGGCAAAGATAGGAAAAAGGCTTTATAAACCTAATTCGATTCCAGTATTGTCTTAAAGTCGGGTAGCATTCTTGCAATTTTTCTATCAATAATTAAAGCATTGGAATATCTTAAAAATTAATTTTCGGTTGGTTTCTTATTCCTTTTTTGAGTTGAAGTCGCATCTATTCTTCTTTGTTCACTCATCTCTATATTGAGGAATGATAAAATCTTTTGCTTTTGTTCGTAGGTTGTTGGAAATAATTTAAGATAATTAATTACCATCCTTTTCATAACTTGCATTGATAAAGGGAACCTATCAAACTCATCTTTCAATTTACTCATCTCAGTATTTGGAAACCTTTTAAAATGATCTATCTTTATAGAGAAATCAATTAATTTAACAGAATTAAATTCATGTTTTAACAAAACTTGCTCATAACTATTTTCAAGGTTTTGAGTGCCTAAAGAATCAGATACTTTCTTGATGAAATTGTATGAAATTTGATTGCATATATTAAATAAAATTCGTTTGGATAATTCCTTTATTCTTTCTTTATCTTCAATTTCATTTTTGTCCACCAAACTTATAATATGATTAACTAAAAAATCGGTATTTTCTTCTATTACAGTAAAAAACACACTTAATGTTCTTAATCCAATTAAGTACGTTTCTTCAACTAAATCAAGAATTACAGGATTAGTCATTTTTCCATAATTATTTTTTAAAATTTGGCCTAAAACTTCTATGGTTTTAAAGGCAGAATTAATCTTAACAATTATATCTAATTCTGAAATATCTTCATTAATATCTGCTGGTTGTGAAAGTTCTTTCCTGATTTCTATAAGTTCTTTTTCCTCATTTTCATCGTTCTTAATATTTAAAAGTTCTCTGTTTTCGTCTATAGATTTTGATTCAAAAACTAATTGAGGTAGTTTACCTGCTGGAAAAACATTGCTTCCCTGACTATTGCACACAGACGCTTGCCCAAAATGATTAAGTACGACAATATCAGCGCCGTTTTGGTCAAAAGTATTACACCTGTATTGAAGATTGGGGTTGGGTAGAAAATTTTGTGCGCCATACGTTAAATAGGTAAAATTGTTATAATTAATTAAATACCCTCCGGCATTATACGCTGTTACCCCAACAATACTTCCATTATGGTTGCGGGCATTACCATCGCCGTTAAAATAATTTCCCTGGACTGTGAAACTATTGCATTTATCTAAATACAGGCCAATATTATATGCAGAAGGAGAATTAGGAGTAGCTAAAGCGAAAATATTAGTCCCTTTAACAGTTAAACTTCCAGCGGCTTTGGCATATATACCATAAGATGAGCAGTTAAAATTGTTTCCTTCTATATCCTCTTTACCTAAAAGAGTATTTGGGCCGACATCACTTATATAGATACCAGTAGAATCATAAAAATTATTGCCGCCTGTTGCTGAAAAAGTTGATGAATAGCTATAAAGACTGCCAGGACAACCTATTGGCGGAGTACCATAAAAATTACATCCCTGCAATGTAGGCTGAAAGGTATCAAAGGTTATCTCATCTAAATAAACGGCAGAATAATTTGTTTTTTGAATATTTGATTTTGTAAATGTACATCCATGTAAATAACTGAGCGAGCCAAATCTCTCATATTGCGTAGTGTCCTTCTTGGGGGAAAGAGCAAATTGCGGGTCGTCACCTCCCAAAGTAACGTTGCAATTTTCAAAAGATGCGCCCTGCGCTATAAGAATGCCCCCGCAACGGGCTGATACACCTGCCACCGCAGGCACGCCACCGCCTGAAAAACCTGTGTCTGCATCTTTTATTGTTACACCACTATTTACGACCAATGCCCCCTGCTGGTAGAAATTCTGATAGTGGCCAGCCTTTACCGTATCACGGGCAGTAGTATCATGGGGATGATGTGTAGTATCAATAACATAATGGATATAGCCATGAAGGAAATAGGCGGTATAGGGAAATTGTTTGCTTGTGATAGCATTTTCAGAAGCAGGATTTGCGCGGTCAGTACCATATGCCACTATTCCACTCCAACGGCCATCCGGTGCTTTTGATGTTAGGTTTGCAGGCATTAAAGTGGCACTTGATATGCCCTGAAGCGTTGCTCCGCTATTGATATATAATTCATTGCCCCACGGAATAGTAATGTAGGCGTTTGTGTAAAAATTAAATACGCCATAAAGTTCGCCCGTTACAAATTTAAAATCGTCCTGCTGAAAAGAAATAATGCCCCAGATATTGGAACTGGCTGTAGAGTGTATCCGGCTGGTGTATATATTCGATGGTGTGGGCAGTAATGGCAATGTATCTGCCGTGTTTTCAGTGTAATTATATTTTGTTACCCCAAACAAAATTGTACCCGTTCCATTGAAACTATCAAGCCATACATCCGAATTATGTGTATTGCTTGCGCCGATGGTGAGCGTTTCTTTAAAATTACCGCTCATGATAGTGGAAAGCCCCCCGTCAATGTTTACGCTGCGGATTGTATAGTATTCTTTGGTATAATATTCGGCAGTATCTGGGCTTGTATAGAGGGAGCTATCGCCCCTTGCCGATTGTATTGTAAATTGAGGAATTGACAATCTACCCTTTTGAAAATTCCGCTCTTTAATAGTAAATGTGCCATAAGTTGCACTATCCCCCCATATCTCGATATCAAATTGGGGGTCATGGCAATTATGCCGATGCCCCGTCCAGCCATAACCAGCCCCTCCGATAATGCTGTCGGTATATGTACCTATGTCCACAACTTCAGAATCTTTGGTTGTGCAGCCCCCTGAGTCGGCAGTTATGGTTAAATGATAAGTTGTATTAACGGTTGGGGCGACACCGTGAGCCGAATTAAAAGAAGTATCGCCACCCGGATGTGATGCCCAGAGATACTTGTTGCCCGCCGTATCATTGGTAGTGCCGATTACTGCTGAAGTATCTGTGCAGGAAGTACAGCGACGCGGACATATATACGTTAGATGCGTGTTAACATTTGAAGTGGGTAATGCGTTTACCGGAACTGCGCTGGAATCTGTGTAAGAACATCCATGACTTGTAGTTGTTTTGCAGTAGTAGGTAGTAGGTATAGTTGGATTAACATTAAATTCAGTTAAAGCCGAACTTAAACCTGGCGGCTGGCTTGTCCATGAATAACTGTTTCCGGCTATTGAATCGATATATAGAACAACCGTTGAACCGGCACAGTGATGGCTATTGACAAAGCCCACACCCATAAACAGGCTGTCTGTAGGATTTACATGTATGATAAACTTCGATGTATCGCCCCATCCGCCGCTACAATCGCCTGCAAAATATGCTGTGTATGTAATCGTTACCGTCGGATGGGTAGAAGTAGATCCAGTCATATCCGGCGTAATTACAACTGATGAATCTGAACTGCATGGAACTGAATCGGACGAAGAACCTCCAAAATAACTTGATGTCCATTTCCAAAAAAAATGCGTATAGGCGGAACAACTACCGGAAAGCTTCGCCGTTAATTGAATAGGCTGGTCGCAGATTGTTGTTCCGGATGGCCCGACAGCAACCCAAGTTGAGCCATTATTTGGGCTTGTAGATACACTCATACTGTGAGAGCATTGCCCATAGCCTGATAAGTTAATGAGCAGGAATGTTAAAAGGAATGCCATTGCTTTCAAAACATTGGCAATCCGGGTTAATCTTTTATTCATTTGTTTGGTTTTTAATTTATTTTCTCACGGTCTTTGAATTTTATTCCACAATCAATTTACCTATATACATATCTCTGCCTGACTTAATTGTTAGGATATATACCCCTTGTTTAACGCCATAGTCCGATGCTCTGAGGGTAAAGTTTTGGACATCTTTTAAAGTGAAGCCTGTTAATTGTTTACCCATTACGTCATAAAGCAGTATTTCAGCTTTTTCCTGTTTATTATTAAGGTGGACAGTAAAAGTATTTTGGGATGGGTTGGGGTAGATTTGGAAAAAAGGGTTATCCGCTTGTGGATTTAAAATAGCGGTATAATCCACCGTATCAGAGGTTTTATTGGTAGCGGTACAGCCGTTTTTATCTGTTACAGTGAGAGAAACATGATAAGTGCCGTTTGCGTAAGGATGAGAGGGGCTGATGCTGTCAGAAACGCCTCCATCGCCGAAAGACCATGAATAGAAGGGGTAAGTGCTGTTTTTTGGCGTAAATTTTATAGTATCTGCTGATTGTCTGTAAGTAAATGAAGCATTGGGTAAAGCGTTAATGGTATCAACCATGAAGAAGGTATCGTTGCCTGGCACAGTATCAAAATAACCAACAGGTGAAGTCCATACTTTTATCGTATCAATGCCCGGTATAAAATTGTATGTTCCAATGGTAAGAGAAGTAACGCTTCCACTGTTAAGGTTTCCCGTCCAGTTATAAACAGCCTGGGTATCTTTATTTATTTCCCAATTGATATTTACTGATTTAAGCGTATCTGCCCCGTAGTTTTTGAGCTGTACTTTTACAGGCTGGGCGTCCGTACAAAAATTGCCTGCCGGGTTTTGAATGGACGTGATCCCTGCATCGTTATAAAAAGTCTTGATAGTAAACTTCGCAAGGATAGCGTCTTCAACCCCCATCAATGAGGTTTGGTATGCGCCGGAAGTGGCGATGCCGGAAGAACTTAGATAGGTGTCACCTGTAATATAAACATTTCCAGATTTATCGGAGGTAATTTCCCAAGCATAAATCCCGCCATATATGCCATAGTATGTACCATAAAGAAGCCTCCCGGATGAACTGAATTTGGCTATATAAGCTTCATCGCCGCCATTGTATATGGTTTTGTATGCACCCGATGTGGCGACACCGGAAGCGCTTTCTGTATAGCCTGAAATATATACATCACCAGAATTACTTGCAAATACACCGCAGCCAATACTGGCTCCGCCATAATAGGTAGCCCAATCAAGGTTACCCGAAGAACTGAATTTAGCTAAAAACGCGCTACCGAAACTACCCCCGTTATAAGAAGTCTGATAAATGCCTTTAGTGGTTATGCCCGAACTGAATTCTGTATATCCCGTTAAATATATATCACCAAATAAATTGACGGAAACTTCAGCGCCAAAATTATATCCCTTACCTCCATAATAAGTAGCCCAGTGAATATTACCGGAACTGTCGAATTTTGCTAAAAAAGCATCGTCATGTCCTCCGCCATAAGAGGTTTGGTAAGCGCCCGAAGTGGCCATGCCATATCCACTATTTGTCATTCCCGACAGATAGGCATTCCCTGAGCTATCTAAAGCGCAACCTTCTACATCATCTTCGTTTGGGCCTCCAAAATAAGTGCCCCAAAGGCGCCTGCCGGAGCTGTCGAATTTTGCTATAAAAGCATCGTCACCGCCGCCATGCAAAGTTTGATAAGTCCCAGATGTGGCAATTCCTGAAGTGCTATTAGTAGTCCCCATCAGGTATATTTTATTCGAATTATCTACACCAACCCCAAAACCATTTTCCTCGTATGTCCCGCCAAAATAGGTTGCCCAAATCCTTCTGCCGGAAAGCGTAAACTTTGCAAGAAAAGCATCCCCATGTATACTGTCCCCCTTAGTTTTGAATGCGCCGGATGTGGCTAAACCTTTAGTGCTGAAAGTAGTTCCGCTTATATAAAGGTTGCCGGATTTATCCAAAGCCAATCCTTCCCCAAAACTATTATAATCAATATAAGTAGACCAAAGAAGCCTGCCAGAGCTGTCGAATTTTGCTAAAAAGGCAGAACCATTTACGCTATCTCCCGATGTTTGGTAAGCGCCCGATGTAGCAATTCCGTATGCGTTGTATGTATAGCCAGAGATATATACATTACCTAAATCATCGGTAATTACAGAATTACCTACAGTCGGAGAATCTATCCCTCCAAAATAAGTACCCCATAGAAGAGCAGATTTTTGGGAGTAGGCTGAAAAGCAAATAAGCAAAAGCATTGAAAAGGCTACCACTATTTTGGCAGGTTGGTTTATTTCTTTTTTCATTTGTTCCGGGTTTATTGGTTAATTTATTTGAATTATTTTCTTTGTTATTACTCCATCGCCAGTTACTAATTTCAAATAATACACGTCCGTACTGCAATTATATTTAGCCACATCGAACTGTATATGATGTATTCCTGATATTTGTTTTTCGTCCGTAAGTTTTGCTATCAGCCTGCCATTTACATTTACTATTGAAATCTGCACATCTGATAGTTTTGGAAGTGAATAACTTACTGTCAATATATTACTGAACGGGTTGGGGTATATCTGCAAACTAATTAGTGATGACGAAACTGCCTTTATTCCCGTTAAAACATTTAAAGAAGAATCGTATATAGAAGTACAGCCGGAATTATTTTTTACTTTGAGCGATACTGAATATGTAGAATCTTCAACATATTTATGAGTTATTGTATCTCCTGTTCCCGTTTTACCATCTCCAAAATTCCAATTGTATGAGGAAAGGTTTTTGTCTTTTGCTGAAAAAAGGTAGGATGTGCCTTTCAATTCCGCAACTGAATAATGAGCGTCTGGTAGGGAATCAACTTTTATAACTCCTATCGCTGAATCTTTACAAGTTCC
>Ga0302280_1002619_pt1 | contig 13619 bp, 13 predicted proteins | sample III_Fen_E1_1_FD_198771 | JGI IMG/M metagenome (GOLD analysis project Ga0302280, IMG submission 198771) | Peat permafrost microbial communities from Stordalen Mire near Abisko, Sweden - III_Fen_E1_1 | ecosystem: Environmental > Terrestrial > Soil > Wetlands > Permafrost | place: Sweden: Abisko...
GGTTCAGCCCGAAAATAATAGTATTCAGCGCTTCAGTGGTATTGCGGTTGATGGCTATTTCTTCCGGGTCGCACCCTGCGAGGTCGGCCAGTTTGGTACGGAGCGGTTCACGTCCCTGGTCAAGTATCCGCCACATATAGTAGCTGGGGCCGCTGTTGCACATACGAAGGTATTTTTCATGCACATCCTGTACAGGGCGCGGCTGGGGGCTTACCCCGCCGTTGTTCAGGTTGAGTATCTCTGTTGCCACTGTATAGTTTTCGCGCACCCAGCTCCAGAAATCTTCCTCTGAGGCGGCCTGCTCTGGTGGCATGGCGGCTATTTTTTGAGAAGCTTCGGCCATGCCTTTCATGAAGGCGGGCGTGAGTAAAGTGCCTGCGGCCAGTAATCCGGCCTCTCTTAGAAATTTCCTGCGGTCTGTCATGGAGCAAGTTTAAGAAAAAAAAACGAAAGTTGTGATAATTAAGAATTAAAAATTAGGAATTACGGACAAGAGTATGAAGAATTATGAATCAGGACTTCTTAAACATTAACACACCCTTATTGTTGGCTATAATAAACCCAATTTTGGCTACAACAATAGTAAATTTGGCTACATCCGTTGATTTATTGCGGCGGAACTTTGCCTCAACAAATAAACATTAAAATGAAAATTACATTAACAGGTTCATTAGGGAACATCAGCAAGCCATTAGCCATTGAGTTAGTGCAAAAAGGACATATAGTAACAGTTATCAGCAGCAAAGCTGAAAGGCAAAGGGAAATCGAAGCCATTGGCGCAAAAGCAGCAATAGGCTCTATGCAGGATGCAGGTTTTCTTGCAGAAACTTTCAAAGGCGCAGATATAGTTTATTTGATGGAAACACTTGGCGAGCGTAGCAGGTTCTCCGGCCAGGATATTGACGTGATAGCCGCCATATCCCAGATCGGACAAAACTACAGGCAAGCCATAGAACAGTCGGGCGTGAAACGTGTAGTGCATTTAAGCAGCATTGGGGCCCATACTGATAAAGGCAATGGTATGCTTGCTTTTCACTACAAAGTGGAACAAATATTAAACCATCTGCCCGCTGATGTTTCGATTAAATTTATGCGGCCTGTGGGTTTTTACTACAATATGCTCGCTTTTATACCAACCATAAAGGCGCAGGGGGTAATCGTATCCAACTATGGCGGCGATAGCAAAGAACCCTGGGTTTCGCCGTTGGATATTGCGGCCGTTATTGCCGAAGAAATGGAAAAGCCTTTTGAGGGCAGGACAATCCGCTATATAGCAAGCGAAGAAATTTCTTCAAATGACGTGGCAGCTATTTTAGGCGAAGCTATCGGCAAACCTGATTTGAAATGGGTGGTAATATCAGATGAACAAATGCTGAACCGTATGACAGCCGCAGGAATGAACCCTAATATTGCCAAAGGTTTTGTAGAAATGAACGCAAGCATACGCAGCGGCGCCGTATATGAAGATTATTTCCAGCACAGGCCAACGCTTGGCAAGATGAAACTGAAAGAATGGGCAAAAGAATTTGCGGTGGTTTATAATAAATGAAAAAACAATAATATATAAATAACTAAAACTATGCGTGTATTTGTTACAGGGGCTTCGGGCTTTATTGGCTCAGCCGTAGTTAAAGAATTAATTAACTCAGGCCACCAGGTGCTGGGCCTGGCCCGCAATGAGTCATCTGCCAATTCATTGGTAGCTGCGGGTGCAGAGGTGCATCGTGGAGATTTAACAGATTTGAGCAGCCTGCGGGGTGGTGCAGCAGCCACAGATGGGGTAATCCATACCGGCTTTATTCATGATTTTTCCAGGTTCAAAGAAGCGGCTGAAACAGACAGGCTTGCTATTGAAGCAATGGGCGCTCAACTGATTGGTTCTAACCGTCCATTGATTGTTACTGCGGGTATAGGCCCACGTGCCGACGGTCGGGTTGCTACGGAAGATACTGACCCGATCTTTAACCCGCATTTACCCCGTGTTTCAGAACAGGCTGCACTTTCTTTGTTGATGAAAGGGGTGCATGTGTCAGTAGTTCGCCTTCCACAGGTTCACAACCCGGCCAAGCAGGGCCTGGTTAGCGGGCTCATTGCCATTGCCCGGGCGAAGGGAGTATCAGTATATATTGATGAAGGCCTCAACCGTTGGGCTGCCGTCCAAGTGCTTGACGCTGCCCTTCTGTACCGGCTTGTACTTGAGAAGGGATTGGCTGGACGCCGGTATCATGCCGTAGACGAAGAGGGGGTACATCTGAAAGATATTGCTGCTGCGATCGGCCGGGGGGTGAAGTTGCCGGTTGTATCCAAATCTAAAGAAGAAGCGGCTGCCCATTTCGGCTGGCTTGCAATACCCGCTAGTACCGACATGCCGGCCTCAAGTGCGTTAACCCAGGAATGGCTGGGTTGGCATCCCAATCAACCCGGTCTCATAGCGGACCTTGATGAAGGAAGTTCTTTCTCAATTTAATTTGCGACATTATTTGTAAGAAATAACTAATATTGAAATATGGTGGCAAAAAAACTTTTTAGGATAAAAACAATCAGTGAATATCATAGGCTCGCCGGTCTCCCTAAGCCTGAGCATCCGTTAATAAGCGTGATAAATATGGAATCGCTTAAGCAAATGCCATTCAAAGAACCAGGTAACCTGGTGCTGGATTTTTATTCTATCTCGCTTAAAAGGCATTTTAATACCAAAATAAAATACGGCCAGCAGCAATATGATTTTGATGAAGGCATAATGTTCTTTATTGCCCCTAATCAAGTATTTGGAGTTGAAGGAGACCAAAATTTGAAGAAGCCTTCCGGTTGGATGTTATTTATTCATCCCGACTTTTTATGGAATATGCCTTTAGCCAAAAGCATAAAGCAATACGAATATTTTGACTACTCAGTGCATGAAGCTTTGTTTCTTTCGGATAAGGAGGAAAAAATGATAATTGCCATCATGCAAAATATTGCGCGGGAATATCACTCCAATATTGATAAATTTAGCCAGGATGTAATTATTGCACAGTTGGAATTACTGCTCACTTATTCCGAACGGTTTTATAACCGTCAATTCATTACACGAAAAATAACCAACCATAAAATCCTCGACCGCCTGGAAGATATCCTTGCAGAATATTTTAATAGCAATGATTTAGCTCAGAAAGGATTGCCATCTGTTCATTACATTGCCGAAACACTGAATGTATCACCTGTATATTTAAGCGGTTTGCTTAAAGTATTGACAGGCCAAAGCACCCAGCAACACATACACGATAAGCTGATAGAAAAGGCAAAAGAAAGGTTGTCTACTACAAGTTTATCAGTAAGTGAAATTGCATACGAATTAGGGTTTGAACACCCGCAGTCGTTCAGCAAGTTATTCAAAACAAAAACCAATCTTTCACCTTTGGAATTCAGGCAGTCGTTTAATTGATTTGACTCCTGTGGCACGATTGTCATTATAGAGTGATGGCTACATTCCCCTTTTTGTGCCCTTTTTCAACATAAGCGTGGGCCTCTGCCATCTGCTCTAATTGATAAGTCTTGTCTATGGCTGGTTTCAACTTGCCTGTCTCAATAAGCCCTCCAAGGAATTTTATATCTTCTGCATTTTGCTTTATTATACCAGTCAATACTTTCCTGGCGCTTGTCATGGAAGCCCATGAGCCCTGCATCATTTCAGGCATTCCTGCCGCACTTAAAATCAATACTCCTTTTTCATTGAGCGACTTTAAACTACGCGAAATTGAGGTCTTATTAACCGTATCAATAATCACATCATAAGTTTCACCTTTTTGAGTAAAATCCTCCTTTGTATAATCTATTACTTTATCGGCCCCCAGTGATTTTACCAGATCAATATTTGCAGCGCTGCATACTGCGGTTACATCAGCCCCAAAATACTTGGCAAGTTGAATAGCAGAAGTTCCTACTGCTCCGGAAGCCCCATATATCAGGACTTTTTGCCCGCTCTGTATATTCGCCTTTTTAAGAAAATACAATGCAGTAGTGCCGCCAAAAGGAACCACAGCTGCTTCTTCATGCGTAATGGCGTTAGGCTTTAATGCGAAAGCCCCATTTTCCGGCAAACATTTATACTCGGCATAAGCTCCAAAACTCATATCGGTAGAGCCAAAAACCTGGTCGCCAGCCTTGAAAAGTTTAACATCTTTGCCAATAGCTTCAATTTCTCCTGAAAAAACACCACCAAGAATATTTATCTTAGGTTTACTCAAACCCAAAACCAGCCTTATGGCAAAAGGGTCAGCTTTTCGCAATCGCCAATCAGCAGAATTCACCGCTGTCGCCTTCACTTTTATAAGGATTTCATTGTCTTTAGGTATTGGTTTTTCTACCTCTGCCAGTTGAAGGACTTCTGGTGGGCCATAACTTGTATTTACAATTGCTTTCATTTGGTTATTTTAATGATGTATCCTTAATTGAACGGAAAATAGTTTTTTCAATTTAATACATTACACGACAATTATGCGGTTATCTTTCTTCACTCCAACTATGAGCAGGTAAAGCACCATTGAGATTTCCGCGACTGCTGAAGGAATGATAACAAAACCGTGAATCTTTTGGCCAAAGTCTGGTGTAAGAAAGGCGGCGAGCAGGTCAATGAGGTAGCAAATGCCCCCTGCGATAAGCAAAATGCCAAGCCACTTGTGGAACAACCCTGATTTGTAGGCGAGATACCCAAGCGGCACCAGCCAGAGGCCAAAGAAGACCTGGGCAATGAGTGTCCCATAGTGCTGTGTGTCGAGCAGAAGAAGCACGACGGCCTGCGAACCCATTGCGCCGAAAGCGGTGACATAGGAGCTATCGGTTGCGGCTCTTAAAGCCTCAAACTGGAAAACTGCATTGAGGCAGATAATACCGGCGGCGAGTACAACGAATACAAGCATTGCTCTGGCTACACCCTTGTTCACATGATGGAGTAAAGTATAGAGGGCCAGGACCGTAAAGACAAAGAATGTGCCGTCCAACAGGTGAGCGACAACGCCCATGCGTATAAGCCCAACGTTCGCGATGACATTCGCAGTTGTGGCCGCCGCATTGCCGGCAGCATATATTTTTGGGTCTACGAATCCTTCGGCAAAGCCGCCGAAGATACCGACAAACAGGTAGAGAATACCGGCGATCCGTGCAAGGCGTTTTGGTGAGCCCATAATAATTTATATTTAAAGTTAATATAAAAAAAGCCCCGAAAAATAAACCTCTTTCTATTCCTCAAAAGAAAATGGCATTTATTCTTCGGGGTTAAGTATTATTGTTAGTCCGGTGTAAAGTTAGTCAGGATAATTATACCTTTATTAATTTCAGCCATTATATTTAATAATGGGAATAGCAATGTTAATAGGCATTTGTCTATTCCTATATGTGAAGTTAAACAGTTACACTTAATAATTGGTGCAGCTTAGTTATTTATATATGGTTTGATTTTCTTATTTTTGCAGAATGATTATTCAGCCCACAACAGAATTTAAAGAGCTTAACGTTTCAGACCTGAAACTGAAAGGTTTTAAAGTACATGAGATATCAACATCCATGGACCACACGGTTTCCCCCGGCAGGCGCGATTTTTATAAAATGGGCGTGGTAACCGGCAATATAACTGTTTATTATGGCGATAGGATATTAGAAATAAATGATACCGTCCTCTTCTTTGTCAACCCCAATGTATCCCATTCTGTTGTTCGTCGTTCTGAAAAGGCAAGCGGCTATGCCTGTCTTTTTACCGAGGCTTTTATTACAGGCAGGGAGCGGACAGAAATTTTAAAAAACTCCCCATTGTGTAATCATGATAGTTCACCCGTGATCCCGCTTAACCAAGAACAGGCTGTATTTATGACCGGTCTTTTCCAAAAGATGCAGTCCGTACACAGCGGTGACTATCATCATAAGGATGAATTACTCAGAAACTGTATCGAACTCATTATTCACGAAGCGTTGAGGATACAGCCGCCGCAAAACGGAGCGCAATATAAAAACGGCGCAACCCGGATCACAAACCTGTTTATGGGTCTGCTGGAAAGGCAATTCCCAATAGATAGCGCTGCAGAGCCGCTCAGGCTAAGGACCGCCCAGGACTTTGCCCAAAGCCTCTCGGTACATATAAACTACCTGAACCGCTCCATAAAGGAAGTTACAGGCAAACCAACATCTGTACATATTGCGGAACGCATAGCCACGGAAGCAAAAGCCCTTTTGCAGCATACCGACTGGAGCGTGGCCGACATCGCCTATGCCCTCGGCTTTGAATACCCAACCTACTTTAACAACTACTTCAAGCGGGTAACCGGCGCCACACCAAAATCCTTCCGGGTAAGCAAGGTTTGAAAATCATACTTTTTAGTTTGATTCTCGTTAACATGGAACCCCATTTTAACCTGAACTTTGCGTCATGGATTTAATAAAAATAATATGAAGATTTTAGTTACAGGCGCTACCGGAAAAGTAGGCAGCCGATTTGTTAAACGCATGTTAGCAAAAGGCTATAATGTCCGTATCCTTGTGCGCGATGCTGCGAAAGCATCGGCATTAGCTGAGTTGGGCGCCAAAGTCGTTGTCGGTGATTTATATAATGCAGATACCTTGCCGCCCGCAGTAGAAGGTATAGATGCAGTTATACACCTGGCTGCACTTTTCAGAACTTTTACTGATAATGAAGGCATTATAAAAACAAATCATACCGGGACCATAGCGCTTGCAAATGCATCAATGGCAGCAGGCGTAAAAAGATTTGTTTTTGTCAGCACTGGCAACGTATATGGCTCAGGATACGGGCACCCGGCTAAAGAAGATGATGCGGTTAACATCAATGACCCGAGGCCCTACTCTGCCAGCAAAATTGCAGCGGAGCAGGAACTCGTTTCTCTTCATAAAAGCAAAGGCTTTGATGTACGTGTACTGCGCTTAGGTTTTGTGTATGGGGATAATGATCCCCATATAGAAGAGATAATACCCATACTGAAAAAATGGAAACGCCACTCGGGGTCAAGGATGCACATGGTACATCACCTGGATGTTGCCCAGGCTTTGACCTTACTGCTTCATACCGATGGGCTAAATGGTGAAATATTCAATGTGGCAGATGATGCGCCTGTTACCTTGTATGAACTTGCTGATTCTGTTGGAAAAGTAGCTGATACATTCGACACTGTGGAAGAGCCATTAGCTGATCCGTTTGAAGGCATACTGGATATTTCAAAACTAAGGAGCAGGACCGGCTTCAGGCCACTTGTGCCAAGTTATTATGTGGCGCGCGACCTTGACATTTTGTAATTATCATTGTTAATTAAATTAAAATATAATCATGGAAAAAGAAAATAAAAATCGAATAGCCCTTGTTACAGGCGCTAACCAGGGAGTTGGGCTCCAGGTTGCAAAGGAACTCGTAGCAAACGGCCTTACTGTTCTGTTAGGATCTCGTAATCTTGAGCGTGGCGAAGCGGCAGCCAAAGAGATTGGCCCGGGCGCTATCGCGATCCAACTCGACGTGACAGACCGGGCTTCTATCGCCGCGGCAGCAGAGTATATCCGCAAGGAATTTGGCAGGCTGGACCTTCTCGTCAACAATGCTGCAATCTCGAACACAAGAAAAGGCAATTTGTCGATCCAGGAGTATGGTAAGATAAGCCGCGCGAGCAACGTGTCCCTCGATGAAGTGCGAGCCGTATGGGATACAAATGTATTTGGCGTACTCGCTGTGTACCAGGCTATGCTGCCGCTGCTTCGCGAGTCGCCGGATGCACGCATCGTCAATGTGTCGAGCGGCGTGGGCTCGCTGGCATTGAACGCGGATCCGGCCGGCCAGTACCACAAATCCTTCGGCCCGGTTTACCCGGCTTCTAAGACGGCGCTTAATGCTATGACGCTTACCATGATGTTGGAGCTGGAGGGGACGGGAATCAAAGTCAATTTAGTCTCCCCGGGCTTTACTAAAACCAACCTCAACGGATATGAGGGTACCGCGTCTGTGGAGGATGGCTCCCGCGAGGTGGTTCGCGTGGCACTGCTTGGCCCGGATGGGCCTACAGGTACATTTACCCGCTGGGAAAACGCAACGATACCGTGGTAATAAGTAAGGTTACTCGCCCCATTTTTCCTTTAGCAGCGCCTGCAGGGCGAACATCTCATCACGGAGTCTTGCAGCTTCGGTAAACTGCATTTCTTTGGCGGCTTTTACCATTTCCTGCCGGGTGCTTTCTATAGATTTTTCAAGCTGGGGTTTGGTCATATATTCTATCACGGGGTCCGCCACCAGGGCGGCGCGGGTATCCATGGCGTAGGGAAGTATTATTTTGTTATTGTCGTTCATGCTGTCGGCCACAGAGGTTTGCTGTAATATCTGTTCCCGTGTTTTCTTTATTCCTATCGGGATGATATTGTTCTCTTCATTGTAACGAGTTTGTTTTTCACGTCGGCGGTCGGTTTCATCTATGGTGCGGCGCATTGAGTTTGTTAACTTATCGGCATACATTATTACCTTGCCATTCATGTTCCGTGCGGCGCGGCCGGCGGTTTGTGTCAGGGAGGTTTCAGAGCGCAAAAACCCTTCTTTATCAGCGTCTAATATGGCTACCAGAGACACTTCAGGCAAGTCCAGCCCTTCGCGAAGAAGGTTAATCCCTATAAGCACATCAAAGAGACCAAGGCGAAGGTCCCGCAAAATCTCCACCCGCTCCAGCGTCTCAACTTCAGAGTGTATATAGCGGCATTTTATATTGAACTTAGTGAGGTATTTGGCAAGTTCCTCGGCCATACGTTTGGTCAGGGTGGTAACGAGAGTACGTTCGCCAAGTTTTACCCGTTCGTCTATCTCTTCCAGCAGATCATCTATCTGGTTCTGGCATGGGCGTACTTCAATTATGGGGTCGAGAAGGCCGGTCGGGCGGATAAGCTGCTCTACCACTACTCCTTCTGTTTGCTGTAGCTCATATGGGCCGGGGGTAGCGCTTACGTAAACCACCTGCGGGGCAAGTCCTTCAAATTCATTGAAGGTAAGCGGCCTGTTGTCCATGGCGGCAGGCAGGCGGAAGCCATATTCTACGAGGTTTATCTTACGTGCGCGGTCCCCTCCATACATGGCGCGTACCTGTGGCAGGGTCTGGTGGCTTTCGTCAAGCACGAGCATGAAATCATCAGGGAAATAATCTATCAGGCAGAATGGGCGTTCGCCCGGGGCACGGCGGTCGAAGTAGCGGGAATAATTTTCAATACCAGAACAATAGCCAAGTTCGCGTATCATTTCCAGGTCGAAATTTACCCTCTCGTCAATCCTCTTGGCTTCCATATATTTGCCAAGCTTTTGAAAATAGTCTACCTGTGCCACAAGGTCATCCTGTATTTCCCGTATGGCGAGTTTGGCCACTTCCGGCGGGGTAACGAAGATATTGGCAGGGAAAATGGTTATTTCATTGTACTGTTGTATTTTTTTGCCTGAATCGGGGTTCATTAGTTCCAGGTTTTCGATCTCATCTCCCCAGAAATATATCCTGAATGCTGAATCGAGGTAAGGCGGATAAATATCCACTACATCGCCCGAAACGCGGAAAGTGCCGCTGCTGAACAGGGCTGTGGTGCGGGAATAAAGGCTGTCAATAAGCCTGAAAAGTAATTTGTTCCTGGTTATTTTTTCGCCTTTCGACAGTTTCATGATCGCCGAACGGAAAGCGGTGGGGTTACCGATACCATAAATACATGAAACTGACGCAACCACTATCACATCGCGCCTGCCGGATAGGAGGGAGGTGGTAGAGCGAAGCCTTAGCTTTTCAATCTGCTGATTGATAGCGAGGTCTTTCTCGATATACAGGCCGGATGTAGGCATGTAGGCTTCCGGCTGATAATAGTCATAATAGGAAACAAAATACTCAACGGCATTATCAGGGAAGAACTGCTTGAACTCCCCGTAAAGCTGAGCCACAAGGGTTTTATTGTGCGTTAAAACAAGGGTGGGTTTCTGCACGTTTTCAATGACATTGGCTATGGTAAAGGTTTTTCCGGAACCGGTAACACCTAATAGCACCTGGTTCTTATCCCCGCGATTTATGCCCTCTGTAAGTTGTTTTATGGCATCGGGCTGGTCGCCGGTGGGGAAATATTCGCTGTTGATCTTGAAATTCATATCTGCCAAACAAAAATGGCCATTGGAAAATTCAAAGTTACGGACTTTTAGTTTTCGAGTCAAGCCAGCGGTGACTTTATTACTGGCATTGTTGCAAGTTCTTGTTATCTTTGCCGGATTATATAAAAATCTTAATGAAGAAAACAGCCTTATACGCCAAACATGTGGCCCTTGGAGCCAAGATTGTAGCTTTTGCAGGTTATGAAATGCCCGTTTCCTATTCCGGGATCGTAGATGAACATAATACCGTCAGGAATGCCGTTGGGGTATTTGATGTATCGCACATGGGCGAATTCAAAGTGGAAGGCCCGGGCGCGCTTGACCTTATCCAATATGTTACTTCCAATGACGCTTCGAAGTTGTTTGATGGCAGGGTCCAGTATTCATGTTTGCCAAATGAAGAAGGCGGCATAATTGACGACCTGCTCGTTTATAAAATGCACGACAATGATTATTTTCTGGTCGTAAACGCTTCGAATATCGAGAAGGACTATAACTGGATAAAGAAGCACGCTGCTAAATTTGACTGCAAGCTCACAGACATATCTGATGAAATGTCACTTATTGCCGTGCAAGGCCCGAAAGCTCCTGAAGTATTGCAAAAACTCACGGATGAAAACCTTGCAGACATACTTTATTACCATTTCAAAACAGGAAAATTCGCTGGCATAGATGGTATTATTATTTCCGCTACCGGATATACCGGCGCGGGTGGTTTTGAAATTTATTGCAAAAATGCGGATGCCCCCCATGTATGGGACGCTATTTTCGAAGCAGGTAAGAACTATGGCATAAAACCTGCCGGGCTTGGATGCAGGGATACATTACGCTTAGAAATGGGTTATTGCCTGTATGGAAATGATATAAATGATACCACTTCCCCGCTCGAAGCCGGACTGGGCTGGATAACCCGTTTCAGCAAAGATTTTGTGGGTAAGGATATTATTGAGAAACAAAAAATAAATGGGGTAACTAAAAAACTTGTAGGCCTTGAGTTTTCTGATAAAATTATCCCACGCCAGCATTTTGAAATATGCGATGATGCTGAAAACGTGATCGGCGAGATCACTTCCGGCACTATGTCGCCAAGCTTACAAATACCTATTGCCATGGGATATGTGCCTGCCGATAAAAGCGAAGAAGGTACTATGCTGAAAGTGAAGATCAGGAATAAACTCGCGGATGCCAAAGTAGTAAAATTACCTTTTTATAATAAAAACTAATTCCCCGGTAAACTTATAAAAACTTCAAAAAGATGATGCAAATTACAGAACTGGAAGTGTGGAAAGCTTCCATGGAACTCGCGAAATCCACTTATGAAACGTCCGGCAATTTTCCTGAAACCGGTAGCGGCACCTTGTCAGCCATGATACGGAGCGCAGCCACCTCCATACCTGCGAATATTGCCGCTGCCGCCAGCCGCAAGCATGGCAAGGAGCCCCTGAATAACCTGCAAAAAGCAAAAGGGCTTATTTTTGAATTGGAAACCCAATTATACCTCGCTGAAAAACTCGGATACATAAATGACGACCAATTGAATTCATTATTGGAACAGGTGGATACTTCAAGGAGGCTGCTTTTTGGTTTTATTAAATATTACCAGCGGTCTGACAATCATCAATGGAACAACCACCATTCCGAGTCTCAACAGGATTTTAATAGTGACGAAACCCAGCCGGATACAAGTTTTTAAAAATAAGTAATTTAATCTGAATCACTTGAGGACACTCGAAGTTTGCTTTTCGCCTGCTATGCTGCCATTCTATGACCTGGAAGGCAAAGTGGTGGTAGTTATTGACGTTTTCCGCGCCAGCAGCACTATATGCGTTGCACTTGCCAATGGTGTAAAAGAAATCATTCCTGTACGCGATATTGAAGAAGCACGTGGATACCGTGATAAAGGCTTCCTGGTAGCTGCAGAGCGCCACGGTGAAACGGTTGATGGCTTTATCCTTGGCAATTCTCCATTATCTTTTGTTGGAGAACAGTTTAGCGGGCAATCCGTTGTACTTACTACATCCAACTGTACACAGGCCATCCATGATGTAAAAGAAGCGCACAGTATTTATATAGGCTCCTTCGGTAACCTCGATCTTATATCTGCCCACCTTCTTTCAATGAAAGAAGATGTATTACTTTTATGCTCCGGCTGGCGAAATAAATATAATATGGAGGATACCATTTTTGCCGGCGCCCTCATTGATATACTCATGCCCCATTTTCAGATGGAATGTGATGCAGCTTTAACTTCATGGCATTTGTATAACGAAGCCAAAGGTAATATTTCCGAATTCCTTAAATCTTCATCTCATGCCCAAAGGCTTCGCCACCTGCGTATTGGCGCTGATATTGAATATTGCCTTACGCCGAATATAGCAGAGGTCGTGCCTCTTTTCAATGGATATTCAATTATGCCAGTGTAAGCCTTGAAGAAAAAATTATCACTTGATTTTTATCTTGATGAGGATGTAGTAAGCCTTAGCAAAAACCTGCTGGGTAAATTCCTTCTTACCGATCTTCATGGAGAAGGCATTACCGGCGGGATGATCGTAGAGACCGAAGCCTATAATGGCGTCATAGACAAAGCCTCTCACGCCCACGGAAACCGCCGCACCAAGCGCACCCAAATAATGTACAGTGAAGGAGGTGTTGCCTATGTCTATATGATATACGGTTTTCATTTCCTATTCAATGTGATTACCAATATAGCCGAGATCCCCCATGCTGTTCTCATCCGCGCAATTGAGCCTACTGAAGGTATAGATGTAATGCTGGCACGCAGGGGCCACGAAGCCCTTTCGCCAAAACTAACATCCGGGCCGGGCCTGCTTTCAAAAGCTCTGGGCATTACCAAAACAGAAAATGGAGAAAGCTTGCTTGAAGATAAAATATGGATAGAAGACAGGGGGATGAAAATATCTAAAAATCAGATTCTTGCTTCTCCGCGAGTGAATGTAGGCTATGCAGAAGAAGACGCCCTGCTACCCTGGCGTTTTCGCGTTAAAGACAATCCTTATTCAAGTAAAGCTAAGTGAATGGTTCGCAGCTCTGAAACTTAGACCTATAACCGTCATTTCAAACCCAATTTCTTCCTCTCCTTCGCATATTTATCCCTCGGCGCTTCTTCATTGAATTCATCCAGTTCCTTGTAGGCTTTGACAAGTTGTGGTGGAATATCTCCGTTGTAACTTATTCTATAATAAGAAAATCCATTATAGGGTATCAGGTTTTCGCCCGGGTGCATTTTTATCTGCCCCTCAACGCCCTGTTCCTTTATCATGGCAAGAAATGCTTTTTCCCGATCTTTTACGAGCCTGTTGAAACGCGAATTCACAAAACTTTCACCCATGAATGCATTGCATTTTTGCTGGATGGTAAACATCATTGTATCGCGTATCCGCCTGTTTATGAACCTGACAAAGGCAGGATATTTGGATGACATTTTATCTACATATTCCGAATCCTTATCAGTGTAAGCCTTAGCGCTTATACTGTT
>Ga0302280_1002629_pt1 | contig 13589 bp, 6 predicted proteins | sample III_Fen_E1_1_FD_198771 | JGI IMG/M metagenome (GOLD analysis project Ga0302280, IMG submission 198771) | Peat permafrost microbial communities from Stordalen Mire near Abisko, Sweden - III_Fen_E1_1 | ecosystem: Environmental > Terrestrial > Soil > Wetlands > Permafrost | place: Sweden: Abisko...
TTTATTTATTTTTGATTTTTTTAATACAACCCAAATTGTAACCAAAGCGGATCATAAGGGCCAACCGCCGACTAATACGGTACAGTTTACCTTGTTTTAAGTTATATTCCTTATTAATAGATAATTACTATTTAATAACACTACCTTATTTATGACTTATGAATATATTGGTATTTTTAAGTATAATTTCATATATTTTTTTGAATCAAGTTGCATTTCTAACTTGTTCAGATCCTCATAGTCAAAATCAGCAAACAATGAATTAAAAAGTTTATGTGATGATGATCGATAATTATAATGAATAACTTACAGATATATACTTTGATAGTTGATGTTTCCTGATTATTACTATGCTATCACAACGAATAAATTATCATTCAATTGATTAGTTTCTCATATCAGCGGCACTGTCCAAAGGTATCTCAGAAGATGATACAATGTGCCCATATTTCCTTGCTTTCCTCAATCGGTCAACGTATTTATAAGTATAATAGCATCCGCAAGCGATTATGGAGCCAACAACTACTGCGAACACGATAACTTCAAATAAGATGATTATAAAGTCAACAACAATGGTTTTAAGCTGCTATTGGTGTTATTCATCCATAAAGCTATTTATTTGTTGACTTAAATTATCCATCATACTAACTAATTTATTCACTGGCTCTTTGATATTCGAAACTTATTGTGTGAGCATTTGCTTCATCTATACGACGGTTTTATTGATTGATTCTACATGTTTTTCAGTTCTTCCTGCAGAGGGAGATAAGGGTGTCAAGGTAAGTTCTTTGTCTATAGAGATATTTGGCGCAATTAATGAAGAATTTGCTGTGGTTAGATCATCAGCAACAGCCAGGGTGACCATTCCTAAAATAATAACCGCAGTTCCAAAGAATTTATTCATAGTTGCCTGATATCCGATATTATTATGTTTAAACGATATCAAAATTAAAAAATTATGATTTGACGAGTGTACATCATGTTTGTATTATCAAGATGAGATGGGTAAAATATTAAAGATCGAAAATCAAGTATGGCTGCACATCTACAGCATTTCCTGCTTTATGCAGTTCATGGTCGATGATATCTAAATTCCATCTGTGGGATTTTTGGAAAATAATCCTAAATGATGGATTTTCACCTATTAGAAAACCAAGACCACATCGTCTATCTTTACAGGCGAGCGAAGATAAAAACCGATGGAAGACAATTTTTATAAAGTAGTTTGCAGTTGATCAACTATGCCAGCCACGGCATTGGTATGCTGGTGATCTAGAAAGTCCTTTAGAGTTTCAGTGAAAGGTTATTTTATTAAGAGATAGCAGCCATGGTCCATTTGGGTTTGAAAGAGGGGAAGGATGCCTTCAATTCTATTGTTGCAGCATGATAACTCCTGATAGATGAACAACTCTTCGGATATCTTATCCATATAGCAAGTTTTAACTTAAGTGATGCTGAGGATCATTCCAGTGATGTTTTATTTGGCGAGGGATAAGGTAAAATTATTGTAATGCTGGAGTTGCCCTATTGGAGTGAATAGTTCCCTGATGGTAGGTTCACATAAAATAGATTAGTCGACTCGATACGACTGTTCCTATCTGTGCGAATCTTAGTTCTCTCTCGAGACGATGGTTTCCCTATCCCGAAAGAGTATCTTCCTGTTTGGAGTCAGCTTATATTTATGCTAGGATTGCTTCTTATCAGTGAATTTGAACTAGCTCTCAACATTCTGAATGGATTGGCAATAGATTGACTTAAGAGTGAGTCTTTCGCCTTCGTTGATAGATGTATTCACATAATTAGCCGGTTCACTTGACTACTTAACTGCAATCTCCTCCTCATTTTATTTATCAGTTTAGACCACATCTATGTTGCGCCTGTCCGAGTAATCACCCTCTGATGTTTTCAGCCTTTAATTCTGCTGAGTGATATGACAGGATTCAATATTTTTAAGCAGATTACTAAGGCTGTTATTGTACTGACCCCTGTCTTTGGTTTCAATCAGACAATTGGAGGCCTTAGTTTATTTCGTAACTTATATTTTATATTCAATGTACTTACCCTTACTACCCCACAGAGAATTTTAAGAATAGGTCAGCTTTTCCACCGGTCCGCTCGATACATTTTACTGCTTGACTAAATAAGCCTCCCTCGAAGTCGAACGGATGACGGAAGGAACTTTTGGATTTTGAATTATGATCCTTGATGTTTGCGTGGCTCCGTCAACTAAATTCCTTGCAGGTTAAGTGATAAGGGTAACTTGAGTGGATCGATTAGTTTTGAGTGATTTATTGAAATGGGTCTTGATTCCATGTTTTGTCTCCGACTGCAATGCCCTCGCTTTTTTGGTTGCAGTCATGGCGAATTTGGGATACTGATTGGTGCCTGATGGGGAAGGTTTATATGGATTGTTGTTGGTTGAGAAAACGAGTTCGTGATTGTCGTGGGGTTGTAAATTCTGACACCACTCAAACATAAATAAGAATTATACAGTTACAATGAAGCATAATTATCTAATATAGCGAATAATTATTAAACCAGTTGCTAAAAGATGGGAGGAGCAAATATGGTCGAGATATACGATGAGTTTAGCAATATTTATGAAAAATTATGTTGAGTATCTGTACAATCTTAAAATTATGAGGAGGATGACAGTTATCGTGATAGCTCTTGATGAATTCTGACTGAACAAAGACATACTCATAAAACAATGAATTATCATTAAGATCTGCAGGTTTAATTCAGGCTGATCACTTGCATATTTGCTTGATCTTCTTTTTAATCTCCTCCTTCTGGAAGATAAACCCTTCCTCTTCGCAGGAATTCACCTACCATCCACTGATCTCCTTCAGCTTTTATAATTTCTTCTTCTACTATGCTAACTTGTTGGAGAATTTCACTGAAACTCGTGAACTGCTGCTAATATTGCCATCCTACTTTACATCGTATCTTCCGTTTGAAGTCATGGAACGAATGGGGTATCGATCCGAAATGCTCGTGTTTGATCGTTCTGTCAGTGAGATGAAGACCTACCCCGTCTTCGCCTATCTCCGACTCAAAGATGAGGTGGGTAATTGAGAGTTTTTGACCATGAAATCAGTTCTTTCTTTCTTCAAAGAGTTATCAAAAACAACGCATTTATTATTTATCGTACTCTTCGCCCCTCTATAGTGGCCAGAGTTTTTAATATCATTGCGATTGATTAGATTCTATTTTTTGTTGCAGAGAGGACGATGCTTATTGAGCTTTAATTTTATTATTCCCATCAGCTCACCCTTTTGGAGAAAGGTTGAGGATGCCTCATTTTTGTCGTCTTTCATGAAGACGCTGGGGCGGAAGGGAGTTGTTTTTTAGTAGTGGTGAAATTTTTATTGGGAAATCAATGTTTTTAGTTATCGGATGCTTCGGTATGGTTTTAAGGAGTTGGCGAAGGTGGATTTTTATTGCTGGATCTTGATGGACGATTTGGCTCTCTTATTCAAACCAGAAACCAACTCGTAAAAGCTTGTTCGGAATAGCTGTTTGGCTTCCCTTTTTGGTTCCTTCTTAGTTTTCATTAATATATATAGTTGAATTGGATAGCAAAGCATCAATGAAAATCCGTCATAACTGTTATTATCAAAATTATGATTTATTTGCATAGATCATAATCCTGAATCTCGTATTATCCCTCTTTAAATAACTCATTCTCTATTATTTCATTTTATAGATAACCGAAGATAATGATAATCAATACTACCAAAGTAGATTATTAATAGCCCCTCATAATTCTATGCCATACGAATTTCATTAATTTTAAACCAAATATCCGCAGCAGTACAATACTCTGCAAGCACGCACTAATACTGCCGTTGACCCTAACAAAAGATAGCTTTATTTTTATACTATTGCCAAAAAGGAAGGTTGGCTGAGCACCAATCCCATAAATTTAGTTATAAAACAGCCTCAGCAAGTCCTACAGGGCAATTAATATGTCCTCTATTACGAAAAACTTCTCTTCCTTGATGAGGAGTTCTATTATACACCTGTCCTTCAACCGCATTCTTCCATCAAAATAATCAACATCAAAATGCTAGCACGGCAAAGCCATATCCTAACAATAGCGTATATGAGCTAAGCAGGAAGTTTATAAGAGTGGCACATCCATTTCTGTTCTCCAAAAGTGTCTTAGGCATGGTAGGTGCTGTTAAAAAATAAAAAAGCTGAGGCTATTAAGATAAGAAATAAAAATTAAGACCGCGATGAACTCATTAAAAAATTGAACACGCAATTAAAGGTGCAATAGGGTCAGTTACATCAATCAAGAGTGAGCTATGATAAACTCCTTCTCGAGTTAAGCTTACTGAAAGATGAGAAAGATCGGTATAAATAACTGAGTCGATTCTTATAGGAGTAGCTAATTATCCTAAAAGATTTCGTGGATAAATGCATTGCTTAGAAGGAGCAGATATCCTCTGCTAAGGAGAAAGAGTACGGATAACTGATAAAATTGAAGGATGAGAGACTAAAATAAAATAGGAAATCGATGGACTGCCAGATAGAGCGATGCCTACTTGAAAAATAGAAGATAGAGGCGTAAATGAGTTTAAGGAAGGAGATAATTGATTTAAAGATCCTAAATGCTCGCAGTTCACAGTAGAGAGATGAGCTTCTGAATAGTAACAAACAAATGGAAATGGAAATATTAAACCTCAGGCAAGAGATATACAGAAAAGATAAATAGCATGAGTATTTCAGGAAAGATGAGAGCATACGATTGAGTAAATCAACTTGTATCATCAGCGACCATGACCATCGAAGCGAATCCAACTATTGATTTAATCTATTAACTCTGGGATTGATTGACCGTATATGATAATCATGATAATATTGACGAATTTTGATAGAGGGTCTCTATATAATGTTTCTCGAGGCTGTTATTATTCTGACATAGCTTCAAATTCATCTACTATCGGAGTGGATCACACTAAACTCGGTGATAATACCAATTTATTGCTATTCTCAACTAATTCACACTCCTTACTCATATCATTTGGTTATCGTATGATTTCTCCTCCATTAGCTCGATATATATATCTACTAACGTAATTGTTAATATTTGATGATTATTATAATCGCAAAGCAATTTAATTCTCATTGCCAAATCGACGAAAATAGATATACCAGTTAAAAAAATCAATCGGATAGGTTATTTATCATTACTTGATCGATTATGACTATCCTGATTCATTTTGTATCATTTGGAAAAAAATACAAAAAGTCAATAGCTTTGCCTCTTTTCTCACTATCTTCACGATATAGTCACTATTTTTCATCGATAATCGCTATTCTAAAGTGAATGCTTATCAATTACAACTCGAGGCCATGAGATCTCATACATACAAAAATATCAATATAGATAAGGGAGTCAATTGTTGTCAGAATAAACTATAAACTCAAGAGATAAGAATATTAGTTGAGTTAAAGTCATATAAAAAACTATAGTAAATTACTGAATGAGAAAAATCATATATTCCAATGTTATATTCTTTTTTCAATATTATTAATTTACAAATCCAACGATCAATGGGAGCATGTTCGGATAAACCAGAAAGAAAAGACTTTACTAAAACAGATTAGACAGTCGATGTTATTTCCACGACTAAAGTAGGCTAACAGCTTGGAGATACTGCCTCAACAACGAAATGCGGTGATCAACTTTCAGAAATTGCGCCAATGACCAAAGCAGATGACTATCTTGAGATTATCTTAAAAACTAATGTCATTCAACCAAATTCCAATAATATTCCTAAAACTACAATAAAAAACCCTGAGGGGTCAAGCAGAATACAAAATAGAAGTATTTAAGGTTAGTGCGGTCCTGAGGAAAGGAAGGCGGAGACAAAGATTAAAATGAATATATCCAAACGTCCCTCTGAAGAATTTAGCTCAATGAATAACATGTCAAATTTTTCATCAATAAATCTGCATGTGAAAGGCCCTTCTCAAATAAACGAGTCAATATTGAATAGGTGGAACTAGACCACTTACTCTCCTGGGGAGCTATTCGTGGGGATCGACTACGAAGGCATCTTCAATAATGCATGATTTATATAATTTTATGTTCCCATTTATTAAGGTGAAGTAGATTAAAAGTTAACCATAAATATAGCGAGTAATTTTCATGATGAAATGGCTGAGAATTGATGATGATGGCGTTAGATATGTTTCAATATAGCTGATAAAATAACTTAAAAAGATAGCTAATAGTTAACAGGGTAAATTCTTTTATAATTTAGTACACCTGTTCATAAATCGATATCAATGATCGGCAAGTGATTTATTCTGAATGTAGGGTGCATTACGTCGATTATTTTGTTGTTATGCTCCTTCTCTCAACTATTTTACCAACAAAAATCTTCCAACTCATCGCATGATGCCTGAATCTAATGAAAACAACGATAAATAAACAGAGAAAGGAGATATTGAAGTGATCGTCATGATAATAATATGCCTATATTGCTGAATAAATGAAATCTCATTATAATCGAAACTTAACTCATTCATGGGCTTGTGCGCACCTGAAAAGAAAAAATCTCAAACAACGACACCACGACGATAAGTGATGGCCGATACTTTTGCTAAAGATATTATGAGCCCATCAATTCTTTAGATCACCCTCATTTCCAATAATACTAAAAAAATAATGGAGAACAGCACTAGGACGGATTTAAATATCCCCCCAGACGAACAAAATTCACATCATTAGATGTCAAAAAAATAGGTAGAATCGGAGGGTAAGATTAGGAAATAAAAAAAATAGCATTAATCATGTGGTTCTATAATATCCAGTGAATTACGATAGACTTCATGCCCAACTGGCTTTCGGGTTAAGCCACCGTCGCAAGTAAACGAATCTCTCATGGTCAGATGGAACGCCTCAGGCTTTTCGCCGCAGGAATTGTTTATGGATATCAATTTTGATAGCATCTTCGTTAAATCCTGATTTATTTACAAAGTTTAACCGTTTCAATCTGTATTGATTAAATCATCAATAGACTTTGCTTGATTGGTCAGAGCGATAATTTAAGAGTTAAATAAAACGTTATTTTTCAGATTGCCCACTGATAAATGAGACAATGAAGATGCCGAACATCTTTATTGAAAATTTATTGTCGTGATAATTTTTAAGTTGTATCTATAAGGTAACTGTTTGGATTGATAAACGGATACGTTAGTTGGTGTTAGATTTATATTATTTTATGGTTGGAGAGGGAAGTAATTTTATTATTCCTTATTAACTCAAAAAACTAAAATAAAGAAAAAGTTATTAAGATATACTGATCAAGGAGAAGGATAGACAAGAACAAGACTCTAAACTTATCATACTTACGACTTTTAATAATATAATTTATTCTTGACAATATTTAGCGTCAATTATTTTGAAAAGATATATAACAAGTCATGAAGACAATTAATTTATTTATAACGGGATGGTTATGCTTTAATAGTAAAAAGTCAGCATTAATCGAGATCAGATCGCATTCTATTGCCATAATAATCAAAATATAGAAATATAGTACTCTAGCTATATTTACTCAATATGAACAAATTATGAAATTTGTCGTAGATTTATCTACCTCTGTTTGAACAAAAATCATTCTCCCAAATCTGTATCATTTCATAATTTCAATAACCATTTTTCCAATAATTTTCTTCGATGCTTTTCTCTGTTCTCCTTCACGATCAATGCCTAAAAATTATTCGTGGTCAATATCTTGCAATCGTTCTTTGTCAGCTAACAGTAGATCTTTGCCATTTTGTCTCCCATTTCGGTTTGAGCTTTACACATCAAGCGAAAAGCCTTCTTCCGAGTGGTAAGATAAATCGAAGGAACCATAAAAATATATTTTTTCATGAAGATGATTGCCCGACGAAAGGAGTTATTTAGCATCAAATATTCAACGAACATATTCATCATCTGATAATCCTCTTCCAATAACACAGAATTTTCCCTCCTTGAATCGATATACCTCCACAAATACTTGAGGCCCTCATTCAAATGTTTTACCTCCCGGAGGTAATATTTGCTGAGCCTATAATTGATGAGTTGGTAGTCCTTGATAAAATAGGGGTGACTAGGTGGCTTAATTTGTTTAAGCATTTGTTTAAAGAAAAATACGAAATTAATCTTTGTTATTCCTTATTATTTGACCAGCATGACATCCCCTTTGAATGATTCTTTTTCGGTGGTGTAATAAATGTGTAAATTTCTAACCATAATCTAAATAATAGATACATATGTGTCTTATTCTTATCTAGATATTCCTTTCTTTAAAAAAACATGGTTTAATAAAATGAGAAGGTCGATCTTTAAGCGGACTAATTTCGACTTGGAAATATTTTTAAAAATATCAATAGCTTTGGATATCTCCTCGATGCAATCTTTGTACTTTTTTAGTTGGAGCAAAACTTATGATTTGCAGATCATGGATCTCACTTTATATTAGAAATTATTTTAGTGATGCAACTCGTACTGGAGTTGGAGATATTACAACGCTAAAGCCGAATATTGAAGACTCAACTAAAATCTACAGGCCAAGCGAAGGGCTTGGCTGATACAATAGAAGATATAACTCGAGTAATAAATTCTTTTATGTTGGTCAATCTTGAATTTTTAAAGTTACTCATATATTTTTTAAAGCAAATCAACTGATTTGACAAATTACTTTATCCAGCAATAGCATACAGCTAGATTAATTTGTATTTTTAGATTTTATTCACTTTATGAAGGTAATTAAATTATGAATTATTCCATGATAGAGAACGCCTAGTTTGAAAAAATAGGGTTGCTTTCAAGAATTCGGAAATAGAGAGAAGCCAATGATGTCTTAATCGATACACTAAGCATCCATGATGAGGATAGAAAAAGCATCTATGATGAGGGATCCATATTTCTTTATATTTGCATCTATCTTGAACAATTGTTGTACTGTTGCAGGAGAATTCCACATTATTCGATAGCTTTAATCTTCTGAGAGGAGTGTGCATAATAATTCAGATAAAAATTGACAAACATTTATAAATCTGATGGTCGAGCAGCTTTGCAGTTTATTAAATATTTAAAACAGAAATTGAATAAAACTACTCCGACTTAGATCGACTCTAAATCAAATGATTACTGATTGGATGAATCCTTAAAGTAGAGAGATACAAACACAATTAGATTTTGTTAGTGATTCCCCATTCGTGTGAAATTATTGACACAAAAAAGATGCTCTCTTGCAAAAAGTATCGATCTTCTCTTTTTGGTAGATGAATCATACCGTTCTTGATTGATCTGTAATTTAATCAACTAAATTAGCGAATAAGGGTGACTGCGAAAATATGATAACAACCTTAAGATAATTAAATTTACTTATTAGTCATCCATTTCTTCATTTCTGCATTATAATTACTCTTTGAATATCTTCAATTTTTAAATTTGAGATTCATCAGCTTTGCTGATAATAGTATCGAGCATATTGATAGTTAATCGATCGCTTCGATAGTGATGCCTTAAAGTATTCTTCCATTATTTGATCACACACAGGATTTGACTCCCACAGTATTGATTGAAATAATGTACTAACTCTTTATTGAATTATTGAAGTATTTATGTCACAGTATATTTACCCTTTTTGCCCTAATTTATAATGACTTTGTTTCTTAGATTTGTCGTAATTTATGCATTATTTTACTTTTTCCGGCATAGATCATAAACCACATTAGCCAAATCATGATGAATGGATTAGCTTTTTCCTTTTTTAACTTTAGTTTAAGTGATTGCAATCTAAGGCGCTCTAGTCAAAGGGACAAACGAGATATATGTGATTTATTATGATTGATCATTAATCAATGATTACTTCTCCTTCTAAAAAAGGTTATCATCCAAATCCTCGTTATTTTTTAAATAACTAGTTATTGCATTTGCTTTTGCCGTTTAAAATCTGTCTATAGAACGAAGCAAAGAATAATAATCGTTAAGATAGAAGTTATTTGAATGCATTGGATGAATATCCAACGGCTATCTCTTTTCTATCTCCTAAAGTTTACAGACCACTTCAAGACTTTCCCTCGAAAAAAATGCCATTTAAAAGTTACTAAAAACAAATTTTCGAGCTTTTGAACTATAGACAACATTTTCTAACCGAATATTTGAATGTATCAACCCTAATGAGTGCATAATTGCAAAATTCTCAATAAAATTTGCCTGCAATTTTTCTGATAGTTTTTATTATTGTTTTAACTCAAGGAGAGTTTGACATAATTCCATCTTAAATTAAATACAATTTTTAAAGCAAATAGCATCATAGTTGCTTTTAACAATGTTGGGACCGACTCCGACCAATGAGCAAATCTTATGAATGCAGTACTATCTTAAGCAGTGCCTGAACTGATTTCTTTACTTGGTATTTATTCCTAAATCATTGCTGTCATCAGACTTTGTGGATAAGGGAAGCAGTATTCGTTTGATAATAAAAGATTTCTCCTCAATAAATTCTTACGATATATTATATTGATTGGAATCCCTGAATTATGATTAAAATTGTGGGTGATTCTCATTACCACTGCAGCAATGAATATTAAGAATAAGTATTCGCAGTTTAAATGGACCCATCAATACATCATATGTATACTATAGTCCATAGTTATAAGTTTTGACTATAGAGAAATGACAATCCTTCTCAGTTCTATTTTTTTACTATGAATTAAGCACTTCAAAGTCTTCTTTTGTCGCCAAAGATATGTTATACTCTTTGAGGGTATTAATATTAATTTTACTGGAACTAAATGCCTCGCGATACTCCCTCAATATGTTCTAATAATTTTAAAAAAGATAATTTGTTCCAATGCATAACTTATCTTGGATAATAGAGGGGCATTCTTTGTTGAAAAATAATGTGGTACCATTTGAATTTTAAAGGTCTATCATTTTATGTTATCCAATAAAAAAATATTATAATTGTAATAAGCAAGCATTGGTTTATATTTAGTCGAATTCTCTATAATTTGACTCTACTTTCATACCATTTTGAAAGAATGAATGCTAATTGGATTAATATTTAATAAATCAGCTAATTTATTTATTTAGCATAATCGAGTTTGGCATTATCTTCTTCATATAAACTGAAAAAGTACCCATTTTGTTCTGTAATGCTAATTTTGTCCCAAAAATTAAAGTAAAAAGTTAATTGAGCAAAGGATTACTAGGCAATTATAGATATTAATGTTTTCCTGGTCAATTATAGATATTAACGTTTTCGCAAAAATACATCTCCAAGTCTTCATTCTTGAATGCTCATGCCGCTCAAAAATATGAAAGACAGACAAAAACTAGGATATAAATTCATCTTTTCCTAAATATATTTGTCCTGTCAAATCTGTTGATATAAAGTAAAATTATTCAAAAGTAAAAAGATACAGTGTAAAAGGATAGATGACCTTGGTAAATACTCCTCATTTAATAGTCAGCTCATTGTAATTATCCTGCCTTCCTTTTTTGATAAATTATATATTCCTGCAATTATTTCAATATTATAGAAAATCAATATTCTATAAGACTTGATTGATAAATATTTGTTATGATGCTTGGAACCCTTAAGTCATCTTAAGATTATGCATTATGCGCTGGAAAATATTTAAAATTTATATGAAAAGTCTGTCATAGATAATACGATTGGATCAATTGGGCACTAGGGTAATTTTTCCCTCTGAAGCCTTGCTCACACTCAATTCTAGGGCCTGAGCGAACTCGCTGTACTTCAAAACCTTCAAAGAATGAGTGGCTAAATCGGTCTTTAGCCATTTGCTGTAGTTTTCCTTGATCCACTGCTTTCTTTCCGCACTATGCTTGTCGTACCAGGCGTACAACATATAGCCAGTAACTAGAATTCCCTTACACAAGCTAATTGCCACAGAAATTGTGAGGGGTTTGCCCTATAAAGCACCATAGATGTAGGCAATTGATCCACCATTCAGACCTACGATCAGAGCTTCAGTGACAGGACCACCACCAAGTGCATCAAAAAGAACGTTGAATCCATGAGCTGAAATTGCCTCTGAGTATTCATTTTTCCATTCACCTTGAGTAACAATCACGTGTTTAGCTCCTTCTGATCGCAATAGAGCTGCATGCTCTTCCTTTCTCACGATGTTGAGAAGAGGGATTCCAAAAGTTTGACAAAGTTTATTGAGCATTCTACCCAGGGCTGAGGCTGCAGCAGTATGGATGATTCCTTTTCTGCCTTAGGTGCTGTGGTATATTTCAGTCATACCAATAGCAGTTAGAGGATTGACGATGCCGGAAGCTGCTGAATGAAGGGGAACATCTTCATCAATTTAAAATGATTTGTCTGGAGTTGAGATTGAGTATTCAGCCCATGTGCCATATCCCACTTGAGTGAAGCTGACTCTCTTGCCAACCCACTGCTGGATATCAGCTCCATTAGCTTCAACCACTCTTCCAGTTCCTTCTAAACCCATGATAGTAGGCAGTGGGGTTGGAAAGTAGAAACCTCCAATCCTCATTCTGTCGGAAGGGTTGACTGTTGATGCATCAACCTTGATTAAAAACTGTCCCTCTTTGGGCTGAGGCTTTGGGAAATTTTAATAGGACAAAGGCTTTCCATATTAATGCAAAACAAGACCTTTTTGGGTGGCCATCAGAAATGTTATAAGATATTATAAGATATGCTACAGTTAATAAATTTATTGTAATCGTCAGAAAAGTTAAAATATGATCTGCTATAATATTTGATTCAATAAGCAGAATAAGCTTTAGATCCTCGCATAAATAAATAACTGATATCTTAATGCAAAATAATGATCTTTTGTTTCTGTTAATCTGCTTTCCCTGATGTAATAAAAAAATTAATTTTAAGGAATAATTGGACTTCTAAATGCTATAAAATTATAATTGAAAGAGTTGAATAATTATAGATATCATCATTACATTTTTTTCACAGGCAACTTCTATCGAGAAATTTATCAATTGTAATAACAATCAAATGCATATAGGTTTCTATTTAAATATTTCAGCGATAGTTTCAAAATCTAAATAATATTATTTATTCTTTGTATATGATTTAATAAATCTGACCTTCTACATTTTTATTTTATATACAATAAAATATTAGGTCTAGATACAATAAAAAATATCTCCTCCATTTCCTGTGGTCCATATTCGCGATATCTTAATGGTTATTCAACGAAATCTATATAAATTGTTTAAAACATTACTAATTGTAAATTCAATTTGTATTTTTTATAATTTATGATAAAATTGGAAATACGATTATCATTCTATCTGTTTACTTCATTAATTCTTTAAAGAATTTTTATTTGATTTTCGCGTCAATTATTCGAAGCTTACATAAATTAATGTTATCATATGATATGTTTTAGTGAGCATATTTATCCTCACATTAAACTAAATTATTTTATTATCGCAAATAATCATTTCTTATATTAGTAAAAATTTAGAAAAAAACAAAGATTATTACCGGTCTGATTCATTCATTTAATATTACAGTAAATTGTGCCTATCAAATAAAACTTAGAATTTACAA
>Ga0302280_1002631_pt1 | contig 13583 bp, 9 predicted proteins | sample III_Fen_E1_1_FD_198771 | JGI IMG/M metagenome (GOLD analysis project Ga0302280, IMG submission 198771) | Peat permafrost microbial communities from Stordalen Mire near Abisko, Sweden - III_Fen_E1_1 | ecosystem: Environmental > Terrestrial > Soil > Wetlands > Permafrost | place: Sweden: Abisko...
ATTTGCCATTATTTCCGGTATAGTGGCACCCGTCATGGCCGGGCACACCCATTACGCTCATGGTTTCCACGTTATCAAAAGAGTCAATAAAATCTCTCATATACTCGCGTATCTGAAGGTGGCTCCCGCCATAGCAGCCAGTATGTATTTGTACCACATATATTTTTTGAAGGTTTGGGTAGTCATGCATCCAGTTATTCCGCATTTCTGCAAAAGAATCATAATATTCCTCCAGCCCATTGCTTTCGCCCTGATACCAGAACATCGCTTTGGCATTGGTATCCGCCCCGGTTTGCTGCATACGCGTCAGCATCCTGCCATATATAGTATATGGGTTATTGGGGTAACCCATATCTTTTTGGTTTTCTTCAATTGTTGTACCGCCCACACCTCCATTGATAATGCATGATGGTATTTTAAGGCTGTCGTGCATAAACTGTTGCAGATAAAACCCCCATCCGCCGGCATGGTACGCAGCCGAAGAAACATATCCGGCAGACCATCCCCAAAACGAATCAACCCCGGTATAATAGTTGGTATAGTCATTAGCTGCTCCAAATGACCGGCAGTATTCACTGCTGAATGCGGCTGATTGCGGCTCGCCCACCTGGGTATTACTCTGTCCTGCAATGGCGAAAAAATCACCGGCGGCAATATCTTTTTGGTAAGCTTCTATAGTGTCAGTAGATGAATTAATAAGATGTATCTCTACGCTGTATTCTGAAAGTTCAGCATGAATCATTGGCCTGAAAGAAAATGCAGACTGGCCATTGGAAGCAAAGTTTAAAACTTTTTTGAATGCATTTACCAAACTTCCATTTTTAAATAATTTAAGCTCAATGGTATCATAAGCAGTATTCTTTACGACTCCATCAATGGGTATTACTGCTGAATCCTGCGTGTCCCTTTGGTACATCTGTAAATATCGTGGGAACCTTTGAAGGCTGATATCGCTGTCAGGAGGCAGGTTGATATTGAATTTGTGGTTGAAGTAATTATTGACGGAATCCATTTCAAGGGAATCAAGCCCCCGGCTATATACCAGCACTTCAGCAATATCGCCGCTGAAACCATAAGACGCATAACCGGCATAATTGCTTAGGCCAAAGGCATAATCAACATTTGTTACTGTATCAGGGCCAGACACTTTTATCACCCCATTTTGATAGAGATAGGCTTTTTTATCGCCTCCTGTACCATCCGCTTTTTCTGCAATGGTAGAATACCATGAATTGAGGGGGGTATAGGATTGTAGTGATTCACCAGAATTAATTATAGTTGGATAATTGGTATAATCAAGCCATAAAACATGGTAACCAAGGCCAGAATAGATGGTATTCAGCCCGTTGCCAATAGAATGCGGCTGCACCACCACAAAAACAGTATAGCCTTTGTTTGTCGTCGGGAAATTCCCTGGGCAAGTCAGAAAATTAGTCATACCATCGAAACGTACAACCGGATAACCGTTCAGCCTGTTAGTAATGTAAGCAGGCCTGGTATTGCTTGCATTTTGCACGGCATTATTGTTGTGCCCGCTGGCATCTTTCCATTCATATACATTTTTTTTGGGGTCTAAGCCAATACCTTGCCCGGCTTTCAGCCATATCAGCTGGCCTTTGGTAGGAGGAGTTTGTGCATATACCTTAAAAGAAAGAAAGAAAACAGCTATAAGTGCAAAGTAAATACGTCCAAATCTCATCATAGAAAACATTATATTTTTCCAAATATAGGGAAAAATGAGAAAACTGCATGCAAGGTATTCGCTCAAAGAATGATTTAAGCATGCCCCGGAACTAAAAAAGAAAAACCCCATTATTTTTAATAATTATGGGGTTTTATCCTAAATGCCTTTTGTATGATAATAACTTTGTGACCATCCAAATTTTATGCATGGGATTCTGTGAGCGTTGTGCGCAGTTCTTTGCGGGCCAAATGTATCCGGCTTTTCACTGTACCGATCGGCACATTTAAATGTTCCGCTATCTCGTTGTATTTAAATCCATTATAATGCATCATAAATGGGAGCCTTGAGTTGCCTGTAAGCTTATCTACTTTTTCCATTATGTTTGCCATTGCCATATTGCTTTCGCCTTCATTCACAGTAGTAGCGCCCTTACCTTTTATGAAAGAAAGGTCTTCCCTTACTTCAAGAAAAGTATTGCGTTGCTTTTTGCGGCGATAGTCATTTATGAAAAGGTTTTTCATAATAGTGTAAACCCAGGCCTTCATATTAGTACCTTCAGAAAATAATTTCTGGTTAATAAGAGCCCTGTATATAGTTTCCTGTAGCAGATCCTGCGCATCTTCAATGTTCCTTGTCAATGTCAGCGCGAATGGCTTCATTGAGAAGGAAAGTGTTGTTACTTTGCTGTTAAATTCTTCTGTGTTCATATCTTTGTTTTTAAATTTTTTGCCAGCTTAATTTTGTTCCGGCTTATTATAATTCAAAGGTGGGCACCTTTCAAAAGATAAGTGTTACACAAAAATTGAAATAAGTTACATCATTCACACATTGTTCAGCACAGTGCCTTTTTTGCATCTGAGCAATATAAAAAAGGAGGGCTTAATGCCAGTTATTTCCCTGAATTGAATTTAGTTTTTCACCCTGCCCAGTTTTCCCTGTCCAGACTACGGTAAGTGATAGCCTCTGCAAGGTGCTCTATTTTTATATCGTCCGAGTTGGCAAGATCTGCGACAGTACGTGCTACTTTCAATATACGGTCATAAGCGCGGGCGCTAAGGCTTAGTTTTTCCATGGCAACTTTCAATAAATTTAGCCCAGCCTGATTTATCTTACATATCTCCTGGGTTTGCTTGCTTGTCATTTGAGAATTGGAGTAGATATTCATATGGTCGGAACCACTATTATTGGCATAAACCATATAATTACCGGCAGTTGTATATGTTCCTGTACCCTGGATTGTTATCCCCTTAAAAGTAAAATATACCGCATTACCAATAGTGATTACATTATTTGCATTCTCCAATACCACTTGTGAGCTATCCCCGTTCTTACTTTGGAAAGTGATGGTATTCTTCGAAGAAGCGCCGGAGGCAGAAGCTATTGTAATAGCTTCATTGTAAACGCCGTTTGACACATTGAAAATAACAGAGCCACTAACGCCGGGACCATTTGCGGTTCCCCCATCGTACCGTTTACCTGAATCAAGGTCTGTTACGGCTGAAGTAAATGTTTTATAATTAGTAGAAGAGGCTGCTTTGGTGGCATCAATGGTATAATTGCCACTCAATTGTGCCTAGGAAAGAGAAAAATGAAAAATGAAAAACGAGAAAGTAAGGACTCTTTTGATGGTGTTTTTAATTAGAAGTATGCCTTCCATTATGATATTTATTGATAGTAATTTTCTGCCAAGATAGGGAATATTTCTGAGAAAGAAGAAATCAGGCCTAAAATTTCAGGACTTAATCAATATTTCCAGCTTTTCTTCTTCCAGTTCATAATAAAACGGCAATCTTACCAGGCAGTCTTCAAACCTGTCGCTGTTTGGCAGTTCCCTGCCATCATGTTTTTCATGATAATACGGGCTTTTATGCAGGCTAAGATAGTGAAAAACAGGCATAATACCTTTTGCCTGCATCATATCAATAAACCGTGTGCGCTCTTCCAATGATTTGAATACCAAATAATACATGTGGGCATTATTGATGGCATACCCAGGTATAACAGGTTTTGTAAAAGAAAAACCGGGGAAAAGCAAATCAACATTTTTGTTGTACCAGTTCCAAATAGTCAACCTCCTCTGCTGAATAAGTTTGATATGCTCTATCTGCGCCCAAAGAAATGCAGCGATTACCTCAGATGGCAGAAAAGAACTCCCAATATCCACCCACCCGTATTTATTTACTTCCCCACGGAAAAATTCTGCGCGGTTGGTCCCTTTTTCCCAGATTATCTCGGCGCGGTGTACAAACCTTTCATCGTTTACGGCAAGCATGCCCCCTTCTCCGGAGATGATGTTTTTAGTTTCGTGGAACGAAAAGGCAGCCAAGTGCCCTATAGAGCCTAAAGCGCGCTTTTCGTTTGTCAGAGGAGAAATATAATAAGAATCAATGGCTTGTGCGGCATCTTCTACTACCAATAATTTGTATTTATTGGCCAGTTCCATTATTTTATCCATGTCACAAGCCACTCCTGCATAATGCACAGGCACAATTACTTTTGTGCGTTCTGTGATCAGAGGCTCAATTTTATCTGCGTCAATATTGGGGTTTTCAGCATAACTGTCAGCAAAAACAATCACAGCCCCCTGGCGTACAAATGCCACTGCCGTAGAAACAAATGTATAGGCCGGCACGATTACTTCGTCGCCGGGCTTAATATTGCATAATATGGCGGCCATTTCCAGTGCGTCAGTGCATGACGTAGTAAGCAATGCTTTTTTGAACCCGTATTTTTTTTCAAAAAAGTCCTGGCATTTTTTAGTAAATAGCCCGTTGCCAGACAGCTTCCCATTCATTACAGCCTCGTATATATAGTGTGTCTCTTTGCCGGTTAGATAGGGTTTATTGAATGGTATTTTAAAATTCATAAGGAACGAATTTTGCTTTTTCGGGTAAAAGAAATTTCATGAAGCTAATCTCAGGTAATGACTTTTTCTTAGTATATTTTCTATCAGAGACATTAAAGTAAGATATGTCATCTTCAAAAGATATATTTTCAACCGAAGAAACTACCTTAATTTTTTCCAATTGCAAATTTGATTCAATTAGATATTTTTTCATTTTCATTATCTTCTCCTCAATTGAAACTTCAATAAATTGAAACCCGATTTTATCCGATATGGGCTTTGCAGGGACACCAGCATATATAGTATTATATTCCATATCTTTAGTTATAACAGACCCTACCATAGCCATAGATTTATCATGCGCCGTTATTGGTGAAACTATACAATGCCCAACTAACCAGACATCCGCGCCAATTGCCAAAGGATTTTCAGAAAGGAAACGGCATCCTTCCAATGTATCACCATACTTTATATGAGACCAAAGTTGTGAATGTGCACCAATTCCGCAATTATTGCCAATAGTTGTTCCTCCTATTGAATCAATAATTGAGTATTGACCGATCCAGGCATTGTGTCCAATAATGCAAGGTTTGTAGCCATGAATATTTGTGTCGTGATGTATTTTCGAATAATCACCCAATGAAAATTCATCTACAATAATTTGAACATTATGTCCGATATAGCAGTTGTCGCCAATAAAAACTTTTTTTGCATTACCATTCAATCCTTTTATTATAGCAGTGTTTTCAATTACGGTATTAATACCTACCTCTTTATAGTCAGATTTGATATTAGAATACTCCATTTCGTTATGGTTTTGAATTAATAACTTATTTTAAAATTAGTTGGCATCATTTATCAATATTTATTTCTTCTAATACAATAAATAATTGCCTTTCTTTTACCTGGTCAAATATCTTTCCGATATATAAACCGATAATCCCTAAAACGAACAATATCAGTCCTCCCACAAACCAAATAGAAAAAACAGTTGTTGTAAACCCTGCAACTTGTATTATTCCTGCAAAATGTGCGAGAACATTATATAGCGCCAGCATAAAAGATAAAACTGAAATAGCAAACCCTAACCTTACTGTCATTCGCAGAGGTTTATTGCTGTTCGATAAAATAACATCCGTACTTAGTTTCAATAATTTTTGCAATGTGTATGAGGTAGCGCCTTCAAAACGTTCAGAATGTTTTACATCTATGGTGCAAGTTTTAAACCCTAAATAGTGGATCAAGGAAGGAAATGAACGGGCCACATCTTTCATTTTATTGTATTCCTTGATTACTTCTCCATTGTAAATCCCAAAATTGGCAATCTTATTGTCTGTTTTCAACCCACTCAAATAACTAAAAAAGAAATGAAATATGGCTGAAGAAAGTCGTTTCAAAAATTTATCTTTTCGCGCTATCCTTCGCGCATATACTATATCCCATCCTTCCTGTGCTTTTTTATATAGATTGGTTATCTCATCTGGGCGGTCTTGCAGGTCGCAATCCATCACTATCACCCATTCACCTTTTGCGTATTGCAAGCCGGCGGTAATAGCGTAATGCTGTCCAAAATTCCTGCTCAGGTTTATACCTTTCACGCGTTTGTCTTTGGCAGCTTCTTCGACTATTTTCTTCCATGAACCATCCGGAGAAGAATCATTTACGAGTATAATTTCAAAATCTTCCGTAATCAATGAAACAGCCTGTTTTACTTCGGCAACTAGTTCTCCTACAATTTTTTCCGCCCTGTAAACCGGGGAAACAATAGATATGACATTCTTTTTCATACGGCTTGCCCCTTCCTTTTCCGCCTCTTCCAGGCTGTAAAACCAATTAATCCCATCCAACAGAAAATACCGGCAAAACTGCACCATATCGCTTCCTGGCGGTGAGGTGGTTTATATTCCATTGCGATAGTATGCTGCCCCGCTTCCAACACAATTCCCGTCATGCCATTTCCAATTAAAATGGGTGTATATTCTTTCATATCTGCAAAGACACGCCATCCTATGTCAAAAGGAACGGCTATAAATACTATTTTTTTTTCTTTTAAGGCTATTTTACCGGTTATCCGGACAGGACTAAATGAATCTAATTGCATTGAATCTTTCCCAAGGCTATCTCTCAGCTCCTTATAGCTATTGAAAGTGAAGGCATTAGGCGCAAGAGTGTCCTTCAAATGCAATTCCTCCAAACCCTTAACCCTGCCTGTATCTTCGTCATTTACCGAGGCTGCCCTTAAGCTAATAAAATTTTTTTGCACAGATGATAATTTTTCAAATTCCGATAACCTGATATACTTTGAATAAGAATAACCGAAAGGCAAAACGTATTTACTTTTAAGCACTACCACATCCCCAAATTTGGCAATGGAGTCATGGGTTAAGTGTAATAATGGGTTATAATTGCCTTTGACAAGCATATATTTTGCTGAGTTCAGGCTTTCAATGATTGGCCAGTTTACTAAACCTGGAGCCCAGCGGGAATCGTACTCATTGGTGGCATTTATGATGCCATAAGCCTGCAGGTACTGGATATAATATTTTTGGTTGAAAGAGCTATAGCTTCCTGTGCCATAGTAATTATGTACCATAGCATCATTCAGGCTGCCGTGAATAGCCGGTGAAGAGCTATAATTCTTATCAATTCTGTAGAACGACCGGTCGGTTCTTTTTATGAAATTCACAGCTTCAATGCTGTAATCGTTATAACCTGTTTTTTCGCTCATTTCAGCTGACGTCAGGCTTGTATTCCGGTTTACGGTCAGGTATGAAAAACTTGTAACTTCAATTGCCAGAAGTATTAGAAAAATATACATGGGGGCTTGCTTATTTTTTGCCTTAACAAGCCAAAGTATGATTCCCGCATATGCAAGGACTAAAAATTTCGATGCCAGGGCAAGGTTCTTGTTTACAGTTTCAGCATCGTCAAAATAAGGGAGCAATTGCAATAGAATAAGGCCAGCAGTAATAGCGGATAATAAAACAATATTTATTTTAGTAGCTGCCAAAAGCTTATCTAGGCATATTACGGAGTAAATAATGAATATGAGCGATATAAACAAAGAGTATGTCCTGTAATAATCACCTGCAAAAAGCCAAAGGGCATACCTGAAATAGGGAAATATTATGGGTAGTAACCATAGAGCAAGTACAACGCCAAAAATAGTTTTTTGCTTTTTGGAGAGATAGCCGAATAATAAAGGCGTTAAGAGCAGGCAGGGGATACCACAATAAAATGCGGGCGCTTCCATCCAGTTATTCCACCCTCGAAAATCACCAGGTGAACCGGTGCGAATACGAATGGCATCCACATAAGCAGTGCCAGTGCCAAGTATGTCAGTGCAAAAAAACCGGTATATGCAGGTGCCCAATTGTATGGGGTCCGTGAATTTAAACATTGGGGTGCTGGAAAGCAATGAAGAATAAGAATTAGTGCCGCTGCCGCGCGGGCTTTCGAGCATAGCCTTTAGGTGTTCGATAAATATGGGCGCGCTAATGGCAACGCCAATAAGTCCAAGCCCAAACATGCTTAAAAACAAAAAAGAAAGGTCCTTAACAGATTTCCTGTTTTCATTGAAGGAGCGAAATATGGCGTAGACTGCAAGGAATAGGGTATATATAAACAAGTTGAACGGATTAGAAATGCCAATAAAGAATATCGCCAAAGGAAATAGCCATGGGTTGTTTTTTTTGAACAATAATTCGAAGCCAAGCAGAAGCAGGGAAGCATAGAAAGCCTCATAAGAAAAAACAAACCAACCACTTCCTAATATCATAAAACCACAAAAACAAAACATAAGGGACCCAATAAGGGATGAATATTTGCTTATGCCCATGGTGCGCAGATAAACGTAAAAAATGAGGCCTGAAATTAATACCTTAAAATATTCCTTATACCCAAGCAGCCATATCATTTTAGAAGGGGTAAACATATACAGCACAAAGTTGAAAGGATCGAAAAAAGCGGAGGATGTATTATCCTGCCCCATGCCAATGTTAAATGACCATGAGAGCCTGCCATAACTTTTTAAATATTGAGATACCTCCATCATATTTGGATAGTAGGCGTTAAGTGAATCGCTACCAACATCTTTGAAGAGGTATAATTTGTTAAACAGCAGGAAATCCCTGAAAATAATAAAGGCAAGCAGAGCTATGATACCAAAAGCTAAATAAAAAACCTTTCTGCCGGGCTTTTCAAAAAGACCGGGAAGTACCAACTTGTCTGCCACAAGCTTTTTTGTTTGCGGCAGCGCTGAATTTGCGTTTTTATTTACTGGTTTCTTTTTGGTGCCCATAGATAAAAGCAAAAGTAATTTTCATTCTTAGAAAAGCAATGGAAGTTTGCAATTATTGTTTAATAAGTTTCATAACCTTTTGAAAATCGGAAGATGAAAACTTTAAGAAATAAATTCCATTGGCTAGGGTGCTGATATCCACTTCCATATCAAATTGTCCTTTCACATATTCAGGGGCACATATCTTTACAATTTTCCCGAGCTCGTCGACAATTACTAAATTGATGCTTTTTGCGGTTCCGGTTTGGCCCTTAATGTGAAATTGACTATATGTTGGATTGGGATAAATAATTACATTTTAAAATTTACATAAACGAAGATATTCATTTTTTAGATAAAAACGAAAATAACCTAAATTATTCGGCAATGCAATAAACCCAATAAAAAAAGCCCCATGCTATATTCAGCATGGGGCTTCAATATTTCCAGTTTTAAAAAACTTACGGGCGGACAATTACAAAAGAATAACCATTAATGGTTCCTGTTATACTGGAGCTGCAATCAGTACCGTAGTTTATAGTCGCAGTATTTTTGCCTTCGGTAAGGGTAAGGACGCCGCTTGTTATAAAGTACTTGCAATTCATAGTAACATATAACGGCGTGTTTATAGTAACTGTATAATTTACCCCCTTAAAGCTAGTGCCTGCATCGGTAACGGAATTGTACCCGTTAGCTATCGAGAATGTGTCATTCGGCATAAGATAAAGTTTTTCGTACCCGGCAGTCCATGTACGTATGCGGTCTGAAGTATAAGTAGCTACAGCGCCATCAATTGGGCGGGTAATCTGGCCACCTGTAACAACAATGTGCCATTGAGGCTGGCCCAATGAATTGGGGCCAAGGTAAGTCACAGTTTTACTTCCGGCTACTTTATAGCCATTTACCACATAATTTTTTAATGTATAATTAATAACAGTAAGCTTTTGCATAAAACGGCCACCGCTCCAGGTAACAATTATTTGTCCGCTACGGATTTTACCATCAATACAAAGGCAACCGGTAGTACCAAAATCAATAGTTGCTACCCACGTGCCGGGTTTTGAAGTACTGTCGAATGTAATAGTAGCACATTGGGTATTTATATAAAAATAAGTACCGCCTGTTTTGTTTACGCCTGCATTAAGCACGGCTTCAGAGCCAATATTATCAACATCTGTATATGTTTTATCAGCCAGAGCATCGTCTGCCGGGGTTTCAGTGTCATACGAAGACGAAGTCGTTGTAGTGGTTGTATCTTTCTTCTTACAACCCGTAAAGAAGAGGCTTACACCAAAGATGCCTGCCATAAGCAGCATCAAAATCATTCCTTTTTTCATGTTCATAAAGCTTTTTATATTGTTTATGGATTTTAGACTCAAAAATAATGCCGTGGTTTAAAATGCATTAAAAAAAATAAAATATTCACTTGTCATCCACTGAAAATCAAAAAATTACTACCATTGAAGAGCTTAGAAGGGCACTAAAAAGTACTTATTATTGATAAAAACAAAGATAAAAATATCAAAATCGGGTTTTAATCGTTACATTAGTAGCACTAAAAGTAAAATTTATGTTCGAGAATCTTGAAAATGAATTACCGGGGGATGGCAAGCTGCTTATCTCCGAACCTTTTTTATTCGATCCAAATTTCAGGCGGTCGGTTATTTTACTTTGTGAGCACAATGATACCGGTACGATTGGGTTTGTGCTGAACCACCGGTTGGATATAAACCTACCTGATGTACTGGAAGTTGAGACCCTTCTTTCTATCCCATTATTTCTTGGCGGGCCTGTCCAGAAAAATTCCCTACACTTTATACACAATATTGATGCCCTGATAAGCACCTCCGAACAGGTGACAGACAATGTTTACTGGGGCGGCGATTTTGAGATCGTAAAAGAAATGCTTGCCGGCAATACCCTTGAAGTTGAAAAAATAAGGTTTTTCCTGGGTTATTCCGGTTGGGGCGGCGGGCAGCTGGCTGATGAAATAGAAGAAAAATCGTGGATAGTAACCGACGCAAATGAAGAAATTGTATTCCAGGAAGACAATGATAAAATGTGGAAAAGCATTCTGAAAAGCAAAGGGGGAAAATATAAATTGCTGGCAAATTCCCCTGAAAGCCCTTTTTTGAATTGAAATTAATTTTCAGGCTATATTCGTATTATAACGGTTGAAAAGCACTGACTGGATGTTTTCAAAAGTAATAATGCCAATACAGAGGTTGTTTTGAACTACGGGCAGCGTATTCAGCCGTGAATTATCCATGACGCTCAAAGCGTGCTCAAGAGGCTGTGACGGGCCAATGGTTGGGGTATTGGCGGTCATAGCATCTCCCACCGGCATATCAGAACCATTCGTAGCGAGGTATTGCATGAGTTTGTATCTTGGAAGAATACCCTTTGGTTTCCCGGTTTCAGTTACAATAATATCACTTCTGTCTGCCCCTGAAATTATGCGAACGACATCCTTGAGGGTTTCATTCGGTGAAATAGAATAAAAGTTTTGCTGCATGACGTCTTTTACAAACAAGCCTGAATGAGGATGCCGGGCCTGTACCATTCTGTATTCAGCTTGGGCGCCAATGAGAACAAATACACCAATAAATGGCAAAGTAAACCCTAATTGCCAATGTGTGAGGCCCAGCCAGTTGGAAACACCTGAAAGTATAAACAGAACTGCAATAACCTGCCCTGTACGCGCTGCTATAAGGGTAGCTTTTGTATAATCAAGCCTTTTAGCAAGTAACGCCCTTAATATCCTGCCGCCATCCATCGGGAAGGCCGGGATAAGGTTGAAAATAACCAATATGCCGTTTGCGAAAAGCACCGTGACGAGAAGGTTTTGAGCAAATGAAAGAGAAGAGTTATCACTGGTAATATCTGAAAAAGTGCCGGTTAAAAGGAATACAGGCAAAAGCAGGATCACGATAGCCACATTCACCAAAGGGCCTGCAATTGCAATAACCAGTTCCTGCCCCGGCTTTTCGGGAATGCCTTCAAGCTGCGCTACACCGCCAATCGGCAGGAGGGTAATCCTCCGCGTTTGAATGCCATATCTTTGAGCCGTGAGCGCATGCCCAAGCTCATGAAGCAGTACGCAGGTAAAGAGGAGTATGTAGCAGACAATATAAAAAGCCAGTTGGCCCCAGTAGTCGCTTTCCCCCTGTACCAAATATAATATCCAGATAAAAATAAGGAAAAAAGAGATATGTGTATATATCCCAATTCCAGCAATTTTACCCAGTTTCAAAGAACCTCTCATGATAATTTTTCTTCCTTTGCTATTACATTTTTATCTTCATTTTTAACATAATACAAATCCATAGCAGTTAAAATTGCAAAGAAAGCGAAAAATGGGATAGCCGCCTTGTCCCGCTCAAGGTAATCATTTACAAAACCATGTACAAAATAGGTGATAAGGCCGAGCGTAACGCCAATAGTGATTTGTTTTACACGCTCATCATGAGTACGATAGATTATTTGCATCCCCTTCCATATAGCGCCGCCAAAAAGCAAAATCACAGAAATGAGGCCTATAAAACCTGATTCGGCCAGGGGCCCAATGTATTCGCTGTGGGCATTGCCAAGCGAACCTGTATTTGTGCTGATGATGGTCATTTCGTTGTAGAGTTGATAAGGAGCGTATTTAAACATATAAGTGCCCGGCCCAAAACCAAATATTGGGCGTTCTTTATACATGCGGAAGGCGGATTGCCAGCGGTTGATCCTTTCGGTATTACTGGCATCAGTAGAAATATTGGCGGCAGAAGCTACGTGAGAAGCAAAGTCTGTGGTAGATACAGTTTTATTCTTTCGCAATGAAGAATAAATATTATATTGAAAAGAAATAAGAATGGTAACTATGATGGCGGCAAATATAAGCAGGGAAGAAAACCTGATCTTTAACATAAATATTACTAAAAAAACAGCAGCCACCACCAGGCTAAGCCAGGCTGCCCTGGTGTATGAAAAAAGTACCCCTGCAAAGAAAAGCAGCCCTAAAAGCCCAAAATAAACCTGCGTTATACGATTAAATCCAAAAACACGGTGCTTAATCACAAAAACCAAAACAATTGGAATAAAAAAAGCTACAATAGCTGCATAGTCACCGTGGTCGCTAAAAAAAGGACGGGGCGTGTAAGTTGCAAATCCCTGTACCCAGTGCCACTCCTGATGGCGTACAAGGGCATATACTACCACACCTGCAAGTGACAATGTAAAGAGCGAAACAAACACAATGACATACTTAATGCTTTTGAAGAACTGCACAGCTATAAAATATGCGATAGTAACAAACCAAAGCCGGGCTATGAAACTCTTAATGGAAACAATAAACATAGTGGAAGTACAGGCAGTAAGGAATATCCAGGCTAAAGTGAAAATAAGAAGAAAACTAAGGGGCTGGCGCATTATTCTCCAGTCATATTCTCCACCCATAAGTATTTTCAGAAAAAAGAGGAACAACAGGGAAATAATGATGGGCTCAGTTGGCACGCTTAGGCTTAAACCATAGTCCTTGAAGTCCATTTTCAGGCTAAGCGGGGCAAAAAAAGCAAGTGCAAGTATTGCAAGTTTTGGCTTATAAAAGGTGAGCCAGACAATAAACAATACCACCGGGATCGCAGCAAGCCAATAAACTTCATTCGAAAGCAGTATACAATTAGCCAGTACCAGTACCAGCGCTGGGAGGTAAAAAAAAATATCTTTTTTAAGCGTTACCAAGCTCTTCGTTTCTTGATGGTACTTTTTGTATTTCTCTTGGTTTTTTATAA
>Ga0302280_1002632_pt1 | contig 13581 bp, 15 predicted proteins | sample III_Fen_E1_1_FD_198771 | JGI IMG/M metagenome (GOLD analysis project Ga0302280, IMG submission 198771) | Peat permafrost microbial communities from Stordalen Mire near Abisko, Sweden - III_Fen_E1_1 | ecosystem: Environmental > Terrestrial > Soil > Wetlands > Permafrost | place: Sweden: Abisko...
TTTTTTACATAAAAAGTTAATATTGGTTCATATGCAATATGGATTAATATCAACTTTTTTACATAAAAAGTTAATATTGGTTCATATGCAATATGGATTAATATCAACTTTTTTGTATAAAAAATTGATCTTTTAAATGCTTGTTTGACATATTAAAAAATCAATATACATATACATTTATCAAAATGTTTAAACTCAAGAATGCAAAGTTCAATAAATTATCAAACAAATTAATAAATAAAAAAAATTTGCACACAAAAAGCTCAAAAAATATTATTAATAAACAAGAAAATTTCAATAGAATAAGAAAAGAAATAATCAATCACATCAATAGTGATAAAATGCATTACATTGAACTTGGTCTTGCTTATCCGGCATGGAGATTTTTGTTTCAAAAAATATTGGCAATGTTTAAACTGGAAAGTAATAGTGCTACAAATCCATATGGACACACATATGCAGGATTTTTTAAAATTAACAAAGAATCAAATGAAATAGAAGAAGACACAGTAATGAATGTTGGAGTCACAAATTTTGATAGAAGTGATTATATGCATACTTTGCCTTCATGTGATTATTATTTAAACAACAAAGAGGAAAATAATAATAAACAAGTGGAAGGTAATGAACAAAATGGAATACTAAACAGATCTTTTATGAGTATTGTCTTACCTGTCGATGAAATCCAATATAACATTTTAAAAAACTATTATGCTGAAATTAAAAATGCACATAATACACAATTTAGAATGATCTTTCACATCATCACAAATAAAATAAGACATCATTTTAATCTCTCTGAAAAAGGTAATTGTTGTTACTGGACAAGTAAAGGCTTCAAAAATATTGATTTCTTGCAAACTCACAGTAATTTTCCATTAACATGTTTTTATAAATTATTATTAAATATAATGTACAAAAGAACAAAATATTTCCAAGAAAATGATATAACAAACCGTTTTGCAATTGTTTTTTTCAAAGCATTAAAATATGACAAATATCCAAAAGGTACTTTCATGTATCCTCTTTATTGGCTCAAATACAGATATGATGAGATATGGGCAATGGAACTATTAGCTCACATCAATGTAGAAGTATTCAAAACAGAAAATAATAAAAATAAATATGATATAAAAATAATAAAAAATGATGTGGATAAACAAAAAGAATATATGAATAAAGTATTGGGATATTTAATTAAAATTTTTAAGTAAATTATCTTATAATGTTAACGCATGTATCTCTATTACAATGTCTCACTTGTATAGGATATGATTCCAATATCATAATACACGTGTGTCCGTCACTTTCTAATTTTTTTATAAATTCTTCTTCTTCTTTTTGCCTTTCTGCCATATTCTTATAATCATCATGATTTATAATAAAATCTGTATGCTTTGTAGTCACACATTTTGTATCATATAATTTAAAATCATAAGGTTTTAAATTATCATTGTATCTTTTTTTAATTGAATAATTAGCATATATGTTTTTTGGAGATTTCACATAATTTGTCATAATTTTATTTACTGATTTACAATTTTTGAATTTTTTGATAATATTCATCTTATGTTTTATATATTGAAAAGTTATTTATCATTTGATTTTATTTTCAATTTTTTTCACAAAAAGATGAATTTTATTTGCAATGATTGGTACTAAGTAATAATGTAATAAATATATGAGTGATAACGTTGATGATATTATTAATAAGGCAATATGCCGATATAGTTCATTAGTTTTACATTGTAGAGAAAATGATGTAATATTTGAAAATTTATTGCAAATATATGAGCAATTGATGATATATTATAAAAATGAAAATATATTTTTTCTCAAAATTATTTATCCAGTAATATATCATCCATTAAAAATTAGAGAATTTACATTTGAATCAAATAAATGTCATCATCATTTATTGATTGATGATAATATAACATTGGATAAATGCATCAATCAAATAAATAAAATTATATATATGAATGAACTAAAAATTCTTTACATAATTATAAATAAACCATACAATGAAAGAAATTTACCAAAAAATATGATGAAAATGATACTTGGTTTCATAATAAATTAATTTGTTATAAATTTTGCCATAATATCATAACATGTTATGTCTTTTCTGTAAAAATATTTCCTCAAATGATACATAATTTTAGCAGGTGTAAAACTATCTTCAGGTATCTTTTTCAATACTTCTTCATCAATATCAACTTCTAGCATTTTTTTATAAATAGTTCTAATTTGATGATGATCACATAATTTCAATTCAGTCACAAAATCGAATCTACCATCTCTAACAAACGCTTTATCCAGTGACTCAAAATAATTGGTTGTGACAATAAATATGCTTCCATCCATAGTTAAAGTACCTTGCAATATATTCAATAAATATTCTAATGTTACACCATTTTCTTTCTCTTCCAATAAATTTGCAATACCAACTTCTTTTATTTCGTTATTGCCAATTCTTTGTTTTACTTTGTCAGTTTGCGCATCTATATCTTCAATCACAATAATCCCACTATTGGGTACATTTTTATTAACATACTCAAACATTGTTTGTAAATCATTATTTGTTTTTGCATTTCTCAAATCCATATAATAGATATCTTTTTGTAGATAAGAAGCTATCCATAAAATTGCTGTTGATTTGCCAGTTCCAGGAGCTCCATGAAGTAAAATATTTAATTTATCTTGCATACCATTTTCCAATAATTTCTCTTTTTTATCTCTAAAATCAATTAAAGATGATAATAAATTTTCTTTGTCTTCTTTTCTCAAATATAATGCATTGACATCTTTAAAAGTTTCATTTAATTGATTGACAACAATATTTTTTGATATTTCTTCTTTATCAAGAAATTCTATGGGCATATCACCAACTATTTTCATAATTTCTGATATATCTTTACTATCTTTATTTAATTCTTTGGCAAATTTCATCTTTTCGCTCCATTGTTTGTATGCCGGATTTGGTATGCTTGTTATAGTTTTTTTGTATTCCAATGTAAGTATATTAATTTTTATTTTTCCAGATGGTCTACTAAAAGTCTTGTACAAATCAGTTGTAAAATCAATTACTAATTGCATGTCTGTTTCAAGTGGAACAAAAAATGTTAATGTACTTGTGTTTGCTTTTTCATCATTTGGAAAAATAAATTTTTCTGTTTTTATAATATTATTTATGAGCGAGTTTAGACCCTTAAAATTATCAAGTTTATCAACATATTTACTTTGTATAAGTGTAAACAATCCATTTGATCCTCCTATAATTTGTATGTCAATATTCATATTTTTTGGTGAATATTCACATGTTAAATCAAATATATTTATTTTTTTATTGTTGTAAATATTCACTATTTCATCAAATTTAATACCATCCAACAAAAGATAAAATATTATCATTTTTATGCATGTGATATAAACATTGAGATTCTTATATTTTTTTTGAAGTTCATTTGCAAAAAAATAAAGTGATTTTTTATTATCATCTATGTTATTTTTGTAATATTCCAATACAGTGTCTTTCGGGTTTTTTGAATCAATATATTCATTATAAATATTATTTATAACTGTTGCTTGTTCTCTTGTGAATATTGATAATTCTGTGTAATCATTAATATCAGAATCAAAAGTATAACCACAATAACTCCTTATTACCTTATTATTGATAATATTGATTTCATAATTAATTTGATTATATACTTTTATTTCAGTATTTTTATATTTAAATTTAATGTGATTGTGATTTTCAGATTTTATAATCTCTTTTGAATTTTTTACAATTAAACTACTTGATTTTATATTACTTGTTCCATATTGTTTAATATATGTGTGTAGTAATTCCATAAAAACTTGACCAACTTCCAATTCTAATATTCGATGTGTCGATTTAATATCATTTTGTATCTCTTTCACAGGTTTTTTAAATTTCAACAATTCAAAAATACTTTTGAAAAGTATTATTGGATATTTTTTGAAAAATTTTAAAAGATAAGTAAATAAATATGTAACACCACTTTTTATTTCATTGGATGATAATAATAATATTAATCCTCCAATATTTTTTAAAGACAATTCAAAATTACCATCCAATAAACTATTTGTGTGTTTCATCATCATATTCGTTATTAATATTTCATGCATCTTACTTGCATCAAATACACCATTTTGGTTAGACATAAATTTAAAAGACTATATGTATATAAATTGACCAGTACATATAAATATCAATTTTTTCACAAAAATTCAGTCAATAAGTATCAGACAATTTTTTCACAAAAATTCAGTCAATAAGTATCAGACAATTTTTTCACAAAAATTCAGTCAATAAGTATCAGACAATTTTTTTATGATCTATAAATATGACTAACATAACACCAGATTATATAATAAAAATATCAGATGTTAATACTCCTTTAATAAAAAGTATTACAATTGGTGATATTGCACAATTCTATGTTCTTTATGATAAAAATTCTACTTTTCATAATTGGTGCAATGATAATTATAATCGTATAGTAAATGTGGCATTGATGGATCAATTTTATGAAAAAATTAAAAACAATCAATACTTTGACAAAGACCTTGATGATTTTATTGATGACATCGAAAATATCCAAAATTATTTTAATAACGAAGAAATCTCAAATGAACAAATTCGAAATAACAATATTGCAGCTATGATTGGAACTATGATTGGTGGCAATAATTCAATATTTGATCTTGTGAATAAAATCCAAAAAGAAAAACAAATATTCACAATTCTCACTTTTATATTATTTTTCTTATTTTCAAAAAACAAGATTGAAATGAATATATTGCCTGTTCCAGCAAGTCTAGAAACCTTGGTAAATATCCCAAATGTACTAAAAGGTGGATTCAATGCAAAATTTAATGATGTTTCTGGTAACAAAAAAAATGCTAGACTTGTATATTTAATTGGTTATAATGATATAAAATGTGCATGTAAAATTATGCCTAAAATGCCAAGTTATGAAAATGAAATGAACATATACAATGAATTAAAAAATTATAATGATGTAAACATAAATGAAAATATCATAAACTTATATTCAAGTGGCGAAACAGATACGTTGTATGAAAATCTCACAATTAATCTGACAGCAAATATAAGTGTTGACATTACAAAAGATTATCCCAATATTCATGAAACAATAAAACAATTTCAGTTGTATCATCAAAAAAATAATCTTGAATATACAGCATTAATTTACATTGTCACTGAAAATGACACTGATTATAAAAAATTATCAGATTGTTTAAATAATGGTATAATTACATCTGGTGTTGGTTTGGGAAATGTTGTCATCAATGCCATAAAAATATTAAATTATTTGAACAATAAAATAGGTTTTATACATTGGGATTTGTGGATCGACAATCTGTTCGTCAATTATATCAATGAAGATTTATTATATATAAAATTATATGATTTTGATGCTTCAGAAACCACAAAAAATCCAAACTCATTTGTGTTTGATTTGTTCACTGATATTATGGGACAACGAAATGATGTGACAAATGATGTATTTCACAAAAAAGGATTACTATTTGATATTGTTAGATTAATTGATTCAATTAATGTCCAAGAGAGTATCAATCATAATTCCAATAAACAATATATTGAATCGACTGATATTAAAATTCAAAATATCATTAATTATACTTGCAAGTTGCTTGATAAATGGAAAAATAAAAAATTTGATGTTAAATATAATTATCATGAATTACTTGCCAAATTTATACAAGATATGTCTAAATGGCAATATAATAACAGCACAATGATGGAATACATGGTGAATCAATTTGTAAATGGTAATACATTTGGTGGATCAATGAAAAAATATATATTGAAATATTGATTAGTATATGCAAAAAAGTTGAAATTTAAAGTATTAAGATGTTTTATTATATTATTGAAGAATCATAATATGAAAAAACTATTTGCAACATCAACATTGTTTGGAACTTTTATTTCAGGCATTAATCTTTACAATTCACAAAGTAATGAATCAAAATTAAAATATGATAAAAATAACAATACATTCAATATTATTTCTAGATGTGTCAATAAAGGAATAATATATGCTGCTACTTTTCCAATTAGTCCATTTTATGTTGCATATGATGTTATGATAAAACAAAATGTAGATTTTTTTGGCAATTATAATAAACATTTCATTCCTTTCAGCAAGTATGGACCCATTGAAAAAATAGAAGTTGACATTAATTTTAAAGAGAAAAATGTTCCATCATGTACTCTAAAAATAAAAGATGACACAAAAGAATTATTAAAAATCCAAATAAAATAATTATTAATTTATAAAAAAAATTATTTATAACAACATACTTGCATTATCATATCACAAGTACAAGTAGTTGCATAATTCCATCTTGAAACAACACATGGACCAAAAATATTAGAAGAATTCGTTGAATATCCCAAACAATTACTAATATCACTTTGCAAAATCCAAGATTGGGACAAATCATAATTCCAGAATCCATGTGTAAGAGATTCTTTAGTGCATGGATTACTAGAATTATCAACTTGTTTGCATGCTTTGTAAAATCCATCATATGTTATACTGCCATTATATCCATTAGTAGTATGAAAAAATTTGTATGTTTGAGCATTAATAGTTACACATACAATTAAAAAAAATAATATTATTTTGATCATTTTATATTGATTGTTTATTAATAATAGTATCATGCAAATACTTGGATTTTCATTTTTTTGTGTGAAAAAGTTGAAAAGTGATTATATTGAAAAATGTTATATAAATTAAAAGTAAATATATGGCTTATAATAAACAAGTTAATGTTCAGGACTTTATCAAAACACATTTAAATGAACAAATAAATTTTGTTGATGAAATACATGAATCATTTAGAACAAGAGTTAAGATACATCAAACATCACCATTTTATGAAATTCTCATTGATAAATTTCCAGAAAATATTATTGAGCATATCAATGAGAAAAAAAATATTAAATTTGGAATTACATCAACTAATATATTAAATAAAGCAATAATATATTTGCAAGTGGATAAAAAGAAGAAATATGGTTGTATCATGATATTAGACATAAGAAAATGCGATTTTTTTTGTGATTACATCAATAATATTTGGGAAAATAAATAAATTATAATTTTTTGATTATCTCAAATTTAATAAATTTTGGTATGATAATCTCTTTTCTTTTCAAAACCAACATTAATGATCTCACGCTTTTTTTAAAATTATCTGGATAATATGTATGATTTTCTGATTTCCAATGTTGTGAACATGTATTGTTGTGATTTGGATCCTTAAAAGGTGTAGAATAAATGTAATATGTTTCATATATTCCTATAATTACATTTGTAACACAAAATCCCAATGGTAACATATTTTCACATGAATCAATTGTGCAAGTATGTTCATTACAATGTAATTTATTTGGTAATGTAATCATAGTACACAAATTATATTTACACAAATTATAATTTTTACTATCCCAAGAAGTATCAACCAAACAAAATTCACATTTTTCATTATTCTTTAATTTCAAACCTTGACATTTATATACATTAATACATGCACATTTCATGCAATAAATATAAATATCATCTGTATGATTATTGCAAGTTTGCCTTCTGCATTTATGATCAAAACAATAATCTGATTCAAATACTTTTGTTTTTTTGCATTTTTCATATTTACATATATATGTCATCTTTATTATCTTTATTAACATTAAATAATAAAATATATTTCATGCGTTCATAAATTCAAATTTTTTTAAATATTTCAAATTTTACAAATTTTGGTATTCTCAGACCAGTCTCAAACTCAATTTTCTTTAATACTTTCAATAATGTCAATACACTTTTCTTGAAACTATTTGGATAATAGAAATGCATATCAGGACTCCAATGAAAGATACATAAATGATCATGATGTAAATTTTGATTAAAATTTGGTTCATAACGCGAACCAAAATTTTGATAATAATAATTTGGAGGATAATATACATCATTTGGTAACATGTTAAAGCACGATTCTATGCAACATGTGTGCATTTGACATGCTTGAGAAATATTATTGGGTGATACATTTTTATGACACGATTTATATTTGCATGTACTCAAATTTGCCCAATTAATTTTACTATAATATTTACGAACAATACATGTTTCACATATATTACTATTTTTATATATTAGACCATTACATGATTTTACATTTTTACAAACACATTTTGAACAATATTCATAATTATTGCCTCCATAATCATGATAATTATTACAATTGGGTGTATAACATTTATGTTTTGCACAATAATCATAACTAGATAATGTATTACATTTATCATATTTACATTTTATTTTATTACTCATTAATAATCAACACTTATTAACATATGATTCAATTGACATTTATAATTTCATTTTTTTTTACATAAAAAAATCATTTGCACAAATTATTTCTAAACAATTTACATATATTCATAATTTGATTATTTTCTTTGTCAAAATTTAATTTATTAATCAGTATTGCAATACTCATATTACTTTCGGGATCACAAAAAGTAACACTGTCACCAAATGCAATATATCCAAAACTTTTATTAGATTTACCAAATAATTTATTGGGTCCTAACATTACACCAAGACCTTTTCTAGATTCGCACCCTAATACGCAATCATATTGATCTGTTTGTAATTCATACAATCTTTTAATAAAATTTTCAGATACTACTCTTTTATTATTAAAAACACCCTTATTCGCAAGAATTCCATAAATTTTTGCGAGATCGTTTGTGTTAAAATAACCATTGAAACTTGGCAAACATAATGTTTTATATAAATCAGTTTCAAAGTATGACCACATTTTAGGTGGCATGGCATTTAACATTTCAGAAGTAAATATTGTTGATGGTATATTTATTTTAACTTGTGCAACATTTTTTGATTTTATATCTAATTCATTTTCGGCAGAATCTTCTGATGAATCTTCCAATAGATCTTCTGGTAATCCAACATAAATATTATGTACACAAAATGGCACTTTAATAAATTTATTCAATGCTTCATTAAAAGTCATATTTGTGGCATGTTCAACAATACCCAAAATCAACCAAGAATATAATATTGGATTATAACATACTAATTCGCCTGGTTTATGTGATGGAACTAAATTCTCAATATATTCATACATTTTTTCATTATTAAAGAATATGCCACATTCAAACATTTCGGGCATTTTATATAAACCAGATTGAAATGTCATAATATGTCTTATTGTAATATCATTTTTTTTAAATTTTTTCCAATATTTTGACACTGGATTATCGATATTTATGTAATTTTGTTCATGCAATTGATTCAATAAAATAGCTGATATACCCATTGTTATTGAAAACCCTGGAAATATTGTATCTTTGTCAACATCTAAATCGCTGTCAAAATGTAATTTACCCATTGCTTCATTTAAACATAGATTTCCATCTTTATACACTGACATTTGTATACCAATGAAAATTTCATTTTTTATCTGTTTTCTAACATATGTTTTTAATTGTTTGACAATATCTATCATTTTATTTACATTTTAGTATAATAGTATCACTAATACATCAAAATTTCAACTTTTTATATAGTAAAAAAATTGAAATTCCAAGTGTTTGTTATATCTTTTAAAACCACACATATATCAAGATACAAAATCATAGTTTAAATACATATCATTTTATATCAAAAAAATCAATAAATTTAATAATAACATTTAAAAATCAATATGAAAATAATAAACAATAATAAGAAAGTAAAAATAGTAGAAGTAGTTGATGAAACAATGCAGATTTCAAAAAATAATAGTTTCAAATTCAAACAATTAATTGAAACATGGTCAGTTCTCAAATTTAAAGGTGATGCTGATTCTATGCATGGATTTGCAGAACAATGTGACAAGATTCAAGCAGATTTAAAGAAAGGCAAGAAAATTAGAGAAACTTATAAATATAATTGCAATGAAGATTTCAAAAACACAGAATGGACAATTCATATTCACAAAATAAACTCAAACAAATTGATTGTTTACTCTGTATCTCGTGATGATAATGATTTAGTATCACATGTTTTGAAATGTGAATTAGATACAAAATCAATGGAGTTCGTGAATCATCTTTGCATAGATAGATCTACCAATGGAATTGAGTTTAAGCATGCTTTCAAAGCATGGCTTGACGTTCATGTTGATCTTGAAAAAGAAGTCATTATGGATAAGCAAAATGGACAAAAACCTGGATGTATTTGGACAATCGGTCATTTTTGGTGTGATAAATTAAAAAAACTCAGAAATCATTCAACTGAAGATAACAATTTCAAAATGAATCAAGATAAATTTGAATTCCCATATCAAATATTAGAAGACAAATGTGAAACACTCAAAAGTATTGCAAAAGAAGTCATGGTAATTTTAATGAATAATGCAGATAATTTTGATGAAAATAGTGATGCAGTTTACGCATCATTGTTTGGATATCAAAAATTTTGCAGAGGAGGAAGTGACGAAAAGCATCGTGTCATAAAATTTATGTTGGGGTGCAACAATGCTCTTTATAATCCAAATTGTCAAAAAACATTTGGATCAATCATTAAAGAACATAAAAAATTTGCAAAACCAGAATCAAACATTTGCACATTTGATTGTTTAAACAAAGATATTTGCAAAAAAGTTCATCCAATGTTTGAAGGAATTACTATTTGTGATGATGGAATAGATTGTGATGATAAATTTTGTACAAGTGTTTGTCACACAGACAAAGATGTAATGAACATTGACAATGAAAGTAAATTCTTGGCAGCAAAAGAAAAAGCAATAAAGAATGAAAAACCAAAATTTTCGAACAGACCTTCTCAATCAAGATATGTTTCCAAAGAACCTACGAGAACTAATAAAACTACTGATTCTAGAAAACCGAAAGAATGTTTCAAAGGAGATAATTGTTCAAACTATAAAAAAGGCACATGTAGCTTCTTCCATCCAATCAAAAAATGCATATTCAAAAGTTGCAATAAATGTTTTTGCAAATTTGATCATGACAAAAGATCAACAATTTGTGAAAATGGTAAAAATTGCACAAGATCCCAATGTTACACCAAAAAACAATCCAAATAATTTTTTTTAAAACAATTTTTCAAAATATATTAATAGTATTCATTTTGATTAATATCAATTTAATAAATCATTAATAATTTTTGCATTTTCTCTGCTACATCTCATGCCAATATCAATAAATCCATATGCCAATCTCATTTCTTTTGCCATTTTTTCTATGTTAATATTGTCTTCTATACAAAAAGATAAACAAAATATCTTTGTTATTTTCTCAACATTATTCCTATTGTGATTCAATACAGTTGTTAACAAAGACCTGAATGCATAATATATATTTTTTTCATTTGGTTGTATTTTTGCATTTGGATATCTTGTTATTGGTAAATGCGCAATATATTTATATTTCATGTGACTAGTATTCAATAATAAACATGTACCAATTGGTTGTTCACCATAATAAACATTTTCAATTGAATATTGGATTTGTTTTTGTATATTATCAAACATTGTATTCAATGAACTCAAAATTCCCTTGTCCAATATTCCATAAGAATTTGATGGAATAACCATTAATTTATTTGAATGTGTGTCTGATGATTCCGGTTCAGATAATGCATAAATGTCATTCTTTATTATATTCACTTGTTGAGATACGTCATTAAAATGTTTTGTCAATACAGGGATATGTTCTTTTTTATTATCAATTATAATTATATTTATACCAAATAAACTCATAATATACCTTACATACATAATGTTAATTATTATCGAAACACATTCCAACAAATATTTTTATAAACAAATTTTTTCAATATCTAATTCATCACTTATTATTTTCAAAAAATGATTCTTCTTAAATATCTCCAAATTTAAACCATTATCAATAATCTTCACATAAATATTATATTTATAATCATTATCATCCTTAAAAGTTATTCCCATTTTAATAAATTTATATATATAATTACTATCTTTGTCTTTTTTTAATGGATCATAAAAATCTTTTAAAATATAATTTAATCTATCACATAGTCTTCCTTTGTTATATGAATTTTCACTGTCCAAAATTTTCACATAATCAAAAGTACAATTATCTCTAATTCCATATAATATATTTCCACATGGAATTATTTTATCCTCAACATGTTCATTATTTATAAAATTATTATAATATTCAATAATTTCATCATCAATCATCTTTCTCAAAGAACATCTCATGTAAAGTTTTGTGAAAGTCCATCTGTATTTTTCTTTTTGATTTTTAATAAAAGTCATTTTTGTGTTTTTGGGTGTAATATCACAAATCATTTGCATTCTATCACATACATATTTAATAAAATCATTCTTCTCAAAAATTTTATGTCTTAATACCCCATAATTTATATTATTCCCATCAATCAATTCAATATATTTTTGATCATTATTATTCTTCAATCTAATCACTATTTTACAATAATCATAATCATCAAATTTATCAAATTTACATAATGTCTTCAAATTTGCATAATAACTGACAATTGTTCTATAATGTACTGTATCATATATTATCTTATTTAATGTGTAATATAATATATTGACTTTTTGTTTATCTGAAATTAATCCACCAACAATAGTTTTAACATTTCTATTATAATATGGTATTTCATATAATTCAAAAGCATCCGGTTCAAACAGTTCTATCTCTTTCATAAATTTATCAGTAGTTTTAATAATACAATTATCACCATCAATATCATATTTCTCATGATAATTCACATCTGAATAATCATTCAATAAATTATGTGGACTATCATTTATATTTTCATCCATATTATCACACTTCCAGTCAAAGCTCGGCTGCACTTTTGGTGACTCGTGAAATTCATTAAAATGAACTTCTTGGGTATTACATAATATATATGGTATTGGATCCTCAAATATTCTTTGTGGATCTTCAAATAAATCATCCATTATACTAATATTGAAATTATAATGGATATTGCTTACATTCCAATATTCATTTTTTTTTAATTATTTTCTTGATCTTCTACTTTTAGAGTTTCTGCTTTTAGATCTTGAAAGTGTTCTCAAAAGACCAAATTCACTTTTTATCCATTTTGCATCACTTTTAAATTTTTTAGCAAGTATAGGATTCTTTGTTTTATTCATAGTACTCAATATTATCAATTTTCTAAACAATGATAAAGGTTTGATATCTTTCACTGCTCTAGATAATGCTCTATGTCTCGAACTTGAAGATTTGTCACTCACATTTTCATATCCATACTTTTTTAAATCACCTTTTTCCAATACAATTGGTAATTTATTATGTTTCCGTTACATGGAACTTTATATATCTTTATAGACATATAACCTTATTCTTTCAAATCTTACTCCATACAATAAATCATATGTTTCATCTCATACATTGAATAAATTGCTCTATCTCTAGAACATCCT
>Ga0302280_1002639_pt1 | contig 13559 bp, 11 predicted proteins | sample III_Fen_E1_1_FD_198771 | JGI IMG/M metagenome (GOLD analysis project Ga0302280, IMG submission 198771) | Peat permafrost microbial communities from Stordalen Mire near Abisko, Sweden - III_Fen_E1_1 | ecosystem: Environmental > Terrestrial > Soil > Wetlands > Permafrost | place: Sweden: Abisko...
ATTTACTCGCAGCTATTTTTAATATACCAACACCAAAAGATGATATCAATGGTAGTGATGTTGCTCGCGTTTACTGGGAATATCAAGACATCAAACGCATTGTAAACTATTGCCAGAAGGATGTAATTACGGTAGCTCAGCTACTTTTAAAATTTAAAGGATTATCCCCCATAAAAAATAAAAATATTGTATTCACTTAAAACTATCATTGTTTATAATACCTTTGTTAAAACAACCCAATCAGATATGTTACGCATCCGCAACACGCCAAAAACACTTGTATTTTTCATACTGATATTCTTTGTTATTTCTTCATGTAAACAAGATAAATCTTCATTAGCGAAATACGGGTCTGTTTTTGAAAATGTGGTACGCTTTGATCAGGGCGTTTTCAGGGGATTTAACTTAGGGGACAGCATTACTACCATTGCGACGAAAGAGTTGAGCAAACCCTTTGAAGAAGATATAAATTATTTAAACTATGAATATAAAATAGATTCAACAACCACTTTTGACGTACGATATACTTTTGATGAAAGAGGTTTGAACGAAATAGAATCAGATATTTTTATAAATAATAATCTAAGTCTGGCAGAAGAAACATTCAATAATTTTAAAAAATATTTCGATGAACATTATGGCAAAAGCGAAACAGAGGGTGGTTATAATGTTTGGTCTGTCAAGTCTGAAAAATATGGAGATATTATGATTGATTTGAGTAGTGAGTTCCCTGCATTTAACGCTAAAAATAATGTTGAAAAAATTTCACTTTGGATATATGTAGATAAACATTAGTACTCCGTTAAAACCGCTTTCTCATCCAATATTCGGCATCCATTTTACAAACAATTACATTGTTTTCATTGCCCTTTTCACCATTAATTCTGCTGATGTTTTTTCAAAAAGAGATTCGTGTTTTTCAGATTGAAAAATTTCTATCTTTGTGGGAATATAAAATATATGCCTCAATACAAAAAAATACAAAATGCACTTATATCAGTGTATTATAAAGATCACTTAGAACCCATCATTCATCAATTGAACAAATTGGGGGTAAAAATATACAGCACAGGGGGAACTCAGGAATTTATTGAAAAGCTTGGTGTTTCAGTAATTCCGGTTGAATCACTTACCTCCTACCCTTCTATTTTAGGAGGAAGAGTAAAAACATTACATCCCAAAATTTTTGGAGGAATATTGAGCCGGAGAGCCTTGCAAAGCGACGTGGATCAATTGGAGGAATTTGATATTCCTGAAATAGATTTAGTGATTGTGGATCTGTATCCTTTTGAACAAACCGTAGCTTCTGGAGCAAAGGAAGAAGAAATTATCGAAAAAATAGATATCGGCGGAATTTCATTGATTAGAGCGGCGGCCAAGAATTTTAAGGATGTTATTATTATTCCTTCAAAACATGAATACGAACAATTACTGTCTATTTTAACGGAAGGGAATGGTTCTTCTACTCTTGAACAAAGAAGAGAACTAGCCGGCAAAGCTTTTAATATTTCTTCACACTATGATACCGCTATTTTCAACTACTTTAATAATGAAACCGAAACGGTTTTTAAACAAAGTATTTTGCCTTCAAAAGAATTACGTTACGGTGAAAACCCTCATCAAAAGGGCATTTTCTATGGCAATATGGAGGAGTTGTTTGACCAACTTGCCGGGAAAGAATTATCCTATAACAATTTATTAGACATTGATGCCGGCGTTAATTTGATAGCTGAATTTAAAGATACAACATTTGCTATTTTAAAACATAACAATGCTTGTGGTTTGGCATCCCGTCCGGTATTGCTGGATGCGTGGAAAGACGCACTGGCAGGCGACCCTACAAGTGCCTTTGGTGGAATATTAATTACTAATACTACTGTTGATTTGGCAACAGCAGCAGAAATAAATAAATTGTTTTTTGAAGTAATTATCGCACCTGCTTATGAAGAAAAGGCGCTTGAGCTTTTAAAAACAAAACCTAAAAGAGTTATTCTCAAACAAAAAGAAGCGAAGTTGCCCGTAAAATTGTTTCGCACCTTGCTTAATGGCGTTATAGAACAAGAAAAAGATTTAAAAACAGAATCCATTTCTGACATGCAAACTGTAACTAAAATTGCGCCCTCCGATCAGGAAAAAAGCGATTTGGAATTTGCATGTAAATTGGCGAAACATACAAAATCAAACACTATTGTTCTTGCCAAGAACAAACAATTATTAGCAAGCGGTGTGGGACAAACATCCCGCGTAGATGCTTTGAAACAAGCCATTTTAAAAGCTCAAAATTTTGGATTTGATTTAAAAGGTGCTGTAATGGCTTCGGATGCGTTTTTCCCTTTTGCTGATTGTGTTGAAATTGCTCATAATGCAGGAATATCAGCAGTAATACATCCCGGAGGTTCTATAAAAGATAAAGACTCGGTTAATTATTGCGATGCTAACAATATGGCAATGGTAATGACAGGTATAAGACATTTTAAACATTAAACAATTGAAAAATAAGGTTGTTTACCAATTTTAAAATTGAAACGGATAAAATAAAAAGGCAACGTGATTTGAGAAATCTCTAATAAAAACGTTAAACATTTTCAAATTATAAAATTGATAAATTATGGGGTTATTTTCTTTTTTGACACAAGAAATTGCAATCGACCTTGGGACGGCAAATACGTTAATTATTCATAACGATAAGGTGGTGGTTGATGAACCTTCTATTGTTGCCATTGACCGCTTAACAGGTCAAGTGATTGCCGTTGGAAAACGTGCCATGCAAATGCATGGTAAAACTCATGAAAACATTAAAACAATACGTCCATTAAGGGATGGTGTGATTGCCGATTTCCACGCTGCAGAGCATATGATTCGCGGAATGATTAAAATGATTCACCCCGGTAGTCGCCTGTTCACTCCTTCACTTAAAATGGTAATTGCAATTCCTTCGGGTATTACAGAAGTTGAAAAACGTGCAGTACGCGATAGCGCTGAACATGCCGGAGGTAAAGAAGTTTATTTAATTCATGAACCGATGGCTGCTGCAATAGGCATTGGTATTGACGTGGAAGAACCAAAAGGAAATATGATTATTGACATAGGCGGTGGTACGAGCGAAATTGCTGTTATTGCTTTAGGAGGAATCGTTTGTGATAAATCAATACGTATAGCCGGAGATGAATTTACTTCCGACATTGAGGAGTATATGCGCAGACAACACAATATTTTGATTGGAGAACGTTCGGCAGAAAGAGTAAAAATTGAAGTAGGTTCGGCGATGACTGAGCTTGACAATCCGCCACCTGACTATGCCGTTCACGGACGCGATTTAATGACCGGTATTCCAAAAGAAATAAATGTATCGTTTGTAGAAATAGCACACGCATTGGATAAATCAGTATCCAAAATTGAAGAAGCTATAATGAATGCTTTAGAAATGACACCGCCTGAACTTTCTGCTGATATTTACCGCACAGGAATTTATTTAGCAGGGGGAGGTTCCATGTTGCGCGGATTAGATAAGCGTATTTCATCAAAAACAAAATTGCCGGTACATATTGCCGAAGATCCTTTAAGAGCCGTAGCAAGGGGGACAGGAATTGCACTTAAGAACATAGAAAAATTCCCGTTCTTGATGAAATAAACAAAATAACTTTTCTATTCAATCTCTTATAGTTTTGTTGGTTACAATTAGCAATCGTTGATTAATGAGGAATTTGATTTTATTTATTTGGAAGTATTATTTTTCTTTTACATTTTTCCTTTTCGAGATTTTCTGCTTCTATTTAATAATCAACAACAACTATTATCAGCGTGCAAGTTTTATCAATTCATCCAATATCATTGTCGCTAATATTTTAAGAACTTCTAAGAATATTAAAGATTATTTTTATTTGAAAGAACAAAATGAAATTTTAGCAAAAGAAAACGCACAACTTCGCACTCATTCATTTATTTCTTTTTCAAAAACGGTGAATGATCTTTTTATAGTAAATGACACTATTTACCGCCAAAAATACACCTACACCAGTTGCAAAGTAGTAAACAACTCCATAAACAGAAGAAATAATTTTTTAACACTGAATAAGGGTTCAAATCATGGAATAAAACATGATATGGCAGTAATTACAAGTACCGGCGTGGTAGGAATTGTAAAAGATGTATCACCTAATTTTTGTACTGTAATGTCTTTATTGCATAGCAAAACAGTAATCAGCTCTAAAATAAAAGCCAACGGCTTTTTTGGTCCTTTAACCTGGGATGGTGAGAATTCCAATTATGCAACATTAAACGACATTCCAACACATGTTCATTTAACAAAGGGTGATACAGTTGTTACAAGTGCTTATTCATTGTCCTTTCCTGAAAACATTATGGTTGGGACGATTGAAAGTTTCGAACGAAAACGAGATGAGTTTTTCTATACGGTGAAAATCAAATTATCAACTGACTTTAAAAAATTAAGTTATGTGTATGTTGTAAACAACATACAAAAAGAAGAACAAAAAGAATTGGAAAAAAGATCTGAATCAGAAAATTAATAACGTTTTTAGTTAATGAAATGTTAAACATCATTTTAAAAAGTATTCTTCGTTTTGTTGTTCTTGTATTACTGCAAGTATTAATTATTAAGAATATTGAATTGGGCCGATTTATCAACCCTTTCATTTATGTACTGTTTATTTTAATGCTTCCGTTTGAAACACCAAAGGGTATTTTGCTTTTTAGTTCATTCTTATTAGGTCTTACCATTGACATGTTTTATGATACTGCCGGGATGCACGCAGCGGCAAGCGTATTCATGGCTTTTTCACGACCTGCAGTTTTAAAAATATTTTCACCTCGTGACGGATATGAAGCCGAAACAAAACCAACTATGGAATATTTAGGAGCATCGTGGTTTATTTCCTATTCCTCCATACTCATTCTATTGCACCATATAGTTTTATTTTTTATAGAAGTGTTCAGCTTCTCCGAATTCTTCTTCACCTTATCCAGAGCCGTAATAAGCTCCTTTTTTACTTTAATATTAGTTGTCATCAGCCAATATTTTTTCTACCGTAAAAAAGAATAATAATGAATGTTTTATCAGATAGAAAATACGTAATCATAGCAGCTTTTTTACTGTCAGGATTTATATTTATTTCACGTCTTTTTTACATTCAGATCATTGATGATAGTTATAAACTGGATGCGCGAAATCAGGCTTTTCGTTACATAACCATATTTCCTCCGCGCAGCTATGTGTACGACAGAAATTTTAAATTACTTGTTTATAACGAAGTAGCTTATGATTTGATGGTTATTCCAAAAAATGTCAGGGACTTTGACACCGTTGAATTTTGTAATTTAGTTGGGATTACAAAAGAAACATTTATCAAAAAAATGAGAAAGGCTATACAGGCACCTAATTCTCCCCGCAAGCAGTCAGTTTTTGAAAAACAAATTTCCCCGAAAGATTATGCCTATATACAAGAACGATTATACCGCTTTTCAGGTTTTTTTGTGCAACCTCGAACCTTAAGAAAATATCCCCGAAAAATTGCTGCTCACATGCTTGGGTATATTGGTGAAGCAGATAAAAAAACCACAGAAAAAGATCCTTACTATAACGAAGGCGATTACCTTGGGGTGAGCGGAATTGAAAAAACCTACGAAAAGGTTTTACGTGGTAAAAAAGGACTAAAAATAATGATGGTGGATGTAAATAACCGCGAAAAGGGCAGTTACATGAATGGTTTATATGATACCGCTGCAATACCCGGAAAGTTTTTAACCACCACCATTGATGCAGACATACAAGCGTATGCTGAACAACTGATGCAAAACAAAATTGGTAGTTTAGTAGCGATAGAGCCCAGTACAGGAGAAATACTTGCATTAGTTACAAGTCCCACTTACGATCCCAATTTATTAGTAGGCAGAGTCAGAAATAAAAATTTCACCCTGTTACTGGCAGACAAGTTAGGAAACCCATTGTTTAACCGTGCCACGATGGCTTCTTATCCTCCCGGTTCAACATTTAAATTAATAATGGCACTTATCGGACTGCACGAAGGAGTATTAAATGCCGAAACACGTTACCCATGTGCCAGAGGCTATCCTCCTCTAGGTGGACGACCTAAATGCCACGCACACCCATCACCATTGGATTTGAACGGTGCAATAGGAACTTCTTGTAATTCATACTTTTCTTATGTATTTAAAAGTGTAATAGACAACAAAAAATACCGTGATACCTATGCTGCTTATGCGAATTGGAGAGATATTGTATTAAGTTTTAAAATGGGGACTAAAACAGGATCTGACATTGCAAATGAATTGAATGGTAATGTTCCCAGTATTAAATACTATGATAAGGTATTTGGTAAAGGTTCATGGAAAGCAAGTACTGTTATTTCTCTTGGGATAGGTCAGGCAGAAATGGGTGTCACTCCTTTACAAAATGCTAATTTAGTTACCATCATAGCAAATAAAGGCTGGTTTTACACACCGCATATAGTGAAAGAAATAGGTGGAAATTCCAATGATAGTTTGCTTGCGAAATTTAAAATAAAGTATTACACCAAAATAACAGATACTTCCGTTTATAACGTTGTTATTGCAGGTATGGCAAAAGCAGTGGAAAGCGGTACAGCAGGAGGATTAAAAATCGACAGTATTCCTTATTGTGCTAAAACAGGTACAGCGCAAAATCCGCATGGAAAAGACCATTCCGTATTTGTGGCTTTTGCACCTAAAAACAATCCTAAAATTGCCATAGGTATATTAATTGAAAATGCAGGATTTGGTGCTACATGGGCAGGACCTATAGCACGTTTGGTAATGGAAAAGTATTTGAAAGGACACATCACACGTCCTGACCTAGAAAAGCGCATGTTGGAAGCTGATTTAATTCATAACCAAACAAAAAAAAGTGAGAAATAGTAGTAGCAATAGTACTTTTAACGACATCGACTGGATAACGGTATTACTTTATGCAGTATTGGTTATCATTGGTTGGATGAATATTTATGCCGCCGTTTATAACGATGAACATTACATCATAACCGATATAACTCAAAAGTACGGCAAACAGATGATTTGGATTGGATTGTCATTTTTGCTGGCTGCCATTATTTTAATTATTCATGAAAATTTTTATACTGCATTTGCATATATCATTTATGGAATATTGCTGATAATAAACATACTTGTTCCTTTTTTAGGACACGAAGTTAAAGGAAGTAATTCATGGTTCAGAATAGGCGAATTCGGCATACAACCAGCAGAATTCATGAAGTTTGCCACTAACCTTGCATTAGCAAAATTCCTGAGTAATCAGGATATTAAAATTACTCAGTTAAAAAACACTATCATCTCATTATTATTTATTGCTGTGCCTGCTCTCATCATTATGAAACTTCAGAACGAAACAGGTTTAGCTATTGTTTTTATAGCCTTTATTATTGTTCTTTATAGAGAAGGCTTATCAGTAAATTATCTTTTACTGGTGTTTTTATCTGCCGTACTTTTTATTTTGGCTTTGATGATTAATAACATTTATATTCTTAGCATTATTATCACAATTTGTGCTTTATCTACGTTGTTTATAAAAAGAAACAGAAGTAATTTATTATTAATTATTTCGGTCGGTGTTATTGCATGTGGTATTGTTGAAGGAGCATCCTTTGGCTATAACCATTTAAAATCGCATCAAAAAGTGCGAATAGATGTGTTGCTTGGAAGAGGTGAGGTAGATTTAAAAAAAGAAGGATACAATGTAAATCAGGCCAAAATCGCAATTGGCTCCGGAGGTTTTTTTGGAAAAGGATATCTACAAGGTACACAAACAAAATATAATTTTGTTCCGGAGCAGGATACCGATTTTATTTTTTGTACAGTAGGTGAAGAATGGGGATTTGTAGGCAGTTCAATTGTTATTATCCTTCAGCTAATTCTTATAATTCGGCTAATATTTATGGCAGAGCGGCAGCGCTCAGTATTCAGCCGAATTTATGGTTATGGTGTTGCATCTGTGCTGTTCTTTCACTTAAGCGTGAATATAGGAATGACGATTGGACTTGCTCCCGTAATAGGGATTCCCTTGCCATTTTTTAGTTACGGAGGTTCTTCGCTTTTATCATTTACAGCACTCCTTTTTATTTTTCTTAAATTAGATTCCCGCCGCTTACAAATTTTACGATAGAAATAGTATTATAATTTGATTTATTTGGGAACATTCAGAATCAGGAAAATTAACTATTCCAGATTTTGCTTTAGACTATATATTGCTATAAAAATTAATAGTATTGGTAAAATTACATCCTGCTCTCGTTTTTCTTTTTCAAGTAGTTATAAATTTCATTGTAATAAATCAACAATTTAAAAGCATAAGTAGGAGAGTTTAGTTTTTCATTTAATTGCTTATAATTTGTTGCAATAAACCTAAAACCTATATCAGTTCCTATTCCCAACCATTTTATTATTTTATATTCTATCGAAACCGCAGGCTCATAAACAAAAATTAAATTTTCATCTGCTGTTTTTATTTCATTATTCACATTATACTTATAATACGCTCGTCCCATTCCTATTTGAAACGGAATACTTAATTGCCATTGGTGATTTTTATAATAAACATATTCTGCCCATACAGAGAAATACATTAATTGCAGATTGGCGTTTGCCATGTTGGTGATATTATTGTTATTCTGATAAAATATTTTTTTGTCAAAAAGAGAAGATGCAGAATACAATTGATTATAACCAATACCAAAACGAATCTTATTCCCATAATTAAGCCCCAGTTGTATTCCCAAAACCTGAGCGCGGTTATTATTGACAAATGAATTTCTGGTGCCAAATTTACCAACTATAGCTGGCTTTTGTTGTATACTATACTTTATTGTATCAATGGCAGGTTGAGATTGTACCGGAGAAAAAAAAACAGGAAATAGCAGGCAAAGCAGATATTCTTTTAATTTATTCATTCAGTACAAAAATACAGGAAAAATATAATTTTTATATACAAAACGACCCAACAGATTTGTTATCCATTAGGTCGTTTTGCATGTTTTTAGTAAAAAAAGTGAATTCCGTTTCACATTTTAAAAGCCATAGCCCTTGTATCCTTTTGTAAATTCCTCATCCGGAATAGGTATGTTTATTTGCAAATCGTGGTATTCATATTCTGCAACAAAACCATTTATGTCTACTATTTTTTGATAAACGGGAAGCAGCGTTTTTGCATCTACATACATTAATACTGATTTTGAAAATGTATCAGGAATTTTAATTATTTGTCCCGGCTTTACTTCCGTGTAGCTTTTTATTGTCGGATTATATTCCAATAAACTATACTCATCTAACTTTAAGCGGCGGGCTATCTTAATCAAATCTTCCCCTTCCTTTACCGTATAATCGCTTAATTTATACTCCTGGTTATCCATAAAAATTTTATGGCATTTACGACCATCAAAATCTATCAACCCTTCATATTTTGCATATTCATTTGCTTTACCCTTATAGCGTGTATAGGCATCATAAATCAAATCGCCGGTGTAAAGAAAACCTAATTCGTAAATAGTATGTCGTTGTTGGTCACGAACCATAGAACTGAATGGACTCAGACTTATTGTAGGAACAAATGAACCTGCGCTTACAAGTGCCTTCCCGTCATTAGCACCTTGCACATATAAAAGCTCTGTACCACTGTGAGGTCCTTTTAGTAACTTCATGTATATTTTTTTCGGATTTACATTTATCTTCACTAACTGTTCACTCTTAACTATCTTTTTTTCGTATCGCTCATTTTTTACAAAACGAAATTTAGCTGTTTTAACGCCTCTGATGCTTGTCATCATTTGCTCTACAAGTACTCCAAGTTCTTCAGGAGTGGCTGGAGCTTTAAAATTTTCCTGAGCAAAAGTATTTGAACATGAAATTGCTGCTATGCAAAACGTAAGGATAATTTTTTTCATTTTTTTTATTTTAGTTAATCAAAGATAAATTTATTCTTTATATAAAATAACCGAGCTATATTTAATAACCTGAGTTACGTCTGTTAATGATAGAACGTTGGGTATATATTTTTATAAGTAGTATGCTTTTACAGCTATGAAAGCTTGTCGGTTAATAATTTTATTTCAGTTACAGGGGCTGTTTTTTCATATAAAATATGGTAAACGGCATTGGTTATAGGCATTTCTACATGGTATTGTTTATTTAGTTCGTAAATACATTTTACTCCGTAATAACCTTCGGCTATCATGTTCATTTCCAATTGTGCTGATTTTACGGAATAACCTTTTCCTATCATGCTTCCAAAAGTACGATTACGGCTAAACTGCGAATAGGCGGTTACCAACAAATCTCCAAGATATGCCGAGGATTTGATATCTCTGTTTATAGGATGAACAGTATCCACAAATCGTTTTATTTCCTGAATAGCATTGGATATCAGTACCGCCTGAAAATTATCTCCATAGCCTAATCCATGGCAAATACCACCTGCAATGGCAAACACATTTTTTAATACGGCAGAATATTCTGTACCGTAAATATCGTCTGATGTGGTTGTTTTAATATACCTGCACTTTAGGTGTGAAGCAACAAACAAAGCATTTTCTGCATTTTGACAAGCAACAGTTAAGTAGGATAATTTTTCCATCGCTACTTCTTCGGCATGGCAGGGACCTGTTATTACTCCAATATTTTCAATAGGAACTTTATATTCGGTATTGAAAAATTCTCCGACAATCAGGTTATGTTCAGGAACAATTCCTTTGATGGCAGAGAAAACCTGTTTGTTTTTAAAATCATCAGAAGTGAGTCCGCTCAATGCTTCTTTTAAAAACGCCGAAGGAACCACCATTATTAATATATCAGCGTTGGCAATTGTTTTTTTAATATCCGAATCAAGAGTTAATTTTTCTGTTTCAAACTCAACAGAAGTGAGATAATTAGGATTGTGTTTGTGTTTTTTAATGTATTCAATAGTTTCTGCACTGCGCATCCACCAGTTGATTTGACCGGCATTATTATTTAAAATTTTTACCAATGCAGTAGCCCAACTACCTCCGCCTATCACCGCAATTTTTTTTGTTATTTGCATTGTGCAGTTATTTTTTATCCGAAGTTGTAGTTTCTTCTTGTTGAGATGCCACCGTTATTTCTCTTCGCATTTGAGGGAAAAACAACACATCTTGTATGGAAGGAGAATTAGTCATAATCATGGCTAAACGATCTATACCAATACCAATGCCTGCTGTTGGCGGCATACCATATTCTAAGGCACGTAAAAAATCCTGATCAATGAACATTGCCTCATCGTCACCGCGTTTCATCAAATTTGCTTGTTCTTCAAAACGTTCACGCTGATCAATCGGGTCATTTAATTCTGAATAGGCATTTGCCAGTTCTTTACCATTTACCATTAATTCAAAACGTTCCACCAATCCTTCTTTACTGCGGTGTTTCTTTGTTAAGGGACTCATTTCAACAGGATAATCAGTAATAAAAGTCGGCTGAATATAATTGCCTTCGCATTTTGCACCAAAAATTTCATCAATTAATTTTCCTTTGCCCATGCTCGGAGCAACATCTATTTTCAGTTGTTTGCAAACATCACGTAATTGCTCTTCTCCCATAGCACTGATATCAATTCCCGTAAATTCTTTAATAGAATCGTACATAGAAATTCGTTTGAACGGGCGTTTGAAATCAATTACGTTTTCACCTACTGGCACTTCTGTAGATCCATTCAGACTCATTGCAATTTTCTCAAACAACTCCTCTGTAATGTCCATCATCCAATTATAGTCTTTATAGGCAACGTATAATTCCATTACGGTAAATTCCGGATTATGCGTTCTGTCCATACCTTCGTTACGAAAGTTACGAGAAAACTCATATACGCCTTCAAAACCGCCTACAATAAGACGTTTTAAATACAACTCGTTGGCAATACGCAAATACATGGGCATATCCAATGTGTTGTGATGTGTAACAAACGGACGAGCCGCTGCACCACCCGGTATTGCTTGTAAAACGGGAGTATCTACTTCAATATATCCTTTATCATTATAAAAATCGCGGATGGTGTTTACCATTTTGGTGCGTTTTACAAACGTATCTTTTACATGAGGATTGATAATTAAATCAACATAACGCTGGCGGTAACGAAATTCAGGGTCGGTAACTTCGTCAAATGCCTTGCCCTCTTCATCACGCTTTACAATAGGTAACGGACGCAATGCCTTGCTCAATAGGGTAAGTGAAGTTACATGAATGGATGTTTCTCCCATTTTTGTAATAAATACATAACCGGTTACACCAATAATATCTCCTATGTCTGTATGTTTTTTAAACAACAAATCATAAATGCTTTTGTCTTCTCCGGGGCATACATCATCCCTGCGAATATAAAGTTGAATTTTTCCGCCCGCATCCTGTAAATTTGCAAAACAGGCTTTACCCATATCGCGCACAGTCATTATACGACCTGCTATGCTTATATTTTTAAATTCTTCAGCTTTTTCAAGCGTAAAATTTTCTACTATATTTTTCGCAGTAGCATTTATTTCAAACAATGGAGCCGGATACGGATCAATCCCCATTTTTTTGATTTCAATCAACTTGGCTCTGCGCACCAATTCCTGTTCGTTTAATTCTGAGCTCATTAGTAGTTATTAATAAAATTTAGAGCGGCAAATATACAGACTTTAACTTTAAGCTTAATTATTGATTTATTTGCAAAATGAGAACGGGCATATTAAAATATATCTTTATTTTAGCGCACTAAACTTAAAACAGACCTAAACCAACCAATGAAAAATCTTATTCAAAATTTTTCGAAACAATTAACCGAAGCCATTGCTATTGGTAACAATGCAACGTTTACTAAAAGCAAAAACACTATTTCTAACGTATTGATATGCGGACTGGGAGGTTCGGGCATTGGGGGAAGTATTATAACTGAGTTGGTTATTGGTAAAGCTACCGTTCCGGTTAATGTTACCAAAGGATATTTTATTCCTGCGTATGTTAATGAAAACACATTGGTTATTATTTCTTCCTATTCGGGAAACACGGAAGAAACCATCAATTGTATGAACCTTGCAATAAGCAAAAATGCAAAAATAACCTGTATTACATCAGGAGGAACAATTAAGGAGGTTGCAAATAAAAACAATTTTGATTGCGTTATTGTTCCCGGTGGAATGCCGCCAAGGTCTTGTTTAGGATATTCGTTAACTCAATTGTTTTTCATCCTTAATTTTCATAATATCATTGATGCCGCGTTTAAAGCAGAACTGCCTGCCGCAATAAAATTAATTGATGCTGAAGAAAACAATATTGTAACTGAAGCAAAATCCATTGCTAAAACATTGAAAGGAAAACTACCTGTAATATACGCTACAACGTATAACGAAGGTATTGCTATTCGTTTCAGACAACAGCTGAATGAAAATGCAAAGGTGCTTTGCTGGCATCAGATTATTCCTGAAATGAATCATAACGAGTTGGTTGGTTGGACAGAGAAAAATAATAGTCTGGCTGTTTTGTTTTTTTTAGATAATGATGAATAT
>Ga0302280_1002642_pt1 | contig 13554 bp, 17 predicted proteins | sample III_Fen_E1_1_FD_198771 | JGI IMG/M metagenome (GOLD analysis project Ga0302280, IMG submission 198771) | Peat permafrost microbial communities from Stordalen Mire near Abisko, Sweden - III_Fen_E1_1 | ecosystem: Environmental > Terrestrial > Soil > Wetlands > Permafrost | place: Sweden: Abisko...
AGCTTGGCGGGGCATATACGCACGTTGGCTTGATAATCAAAAACGATAAAAAACCTTGCATTCGCCGCCCAACGGCGAAAAATCGGCAAAAACACCCTGATAATCAAAATCAGGATGTTGGGGAAATTGGATATTATGAAAAACAACTTCGTGGCTCTTTTGGCCGCTTTGGGCTTCGCTGCGTGGTGCCTGTTCACTGGCTGCGATTCGGGCGGTGGCCAAACCGCAAAAGTGATTACCCAAACCGTTACAAATTTCGCAACCATTTTTGTGACGAATACGGTTATTTTTACCAATGAAATTTCCTCCCCAATACCAACCGAGTATTCAAGCGCATATCGCATCGCAACCAATTTCGCAGCGGCTACACCTGTCGCACATGATAAAGTCCTGTTTCAAATGAAAGACATTCGCACATCGTTCTTTCTTGAGGATGCTGTGAAGCAATTTGTTTCAGAAGATGAAGCCAAAGCAAAATACGAACTGACCTTAAGAAGAAATGGAATAGCAATTAACTCTAGTTCTCAAAATGCAATAACCGTCACCATTAACGGCTTTGTTGATGATTCGGGAAATGTTCTAATATATAATATACAGCAAGCAGTGATTGAACAACAATGGGTAGTTAGGCGGGAAGAATTTCATACCGAACTAGTTTCAGTTTGGGAGGTAGGAAGCGAGTTTGGTCGAGTAGGGAAATTAAAAGCAGAAGATGCAATTTTAGACAGAGTTGAAAAAGATGCAGAACTATTTGCCAACGACTTTCTTTCAGCCAACCCAAAAAATAATGAGGCGCAAAAATGAAACGATTAACGCGAATTCTATTCACAATAGTTTTTATACTTGGTTTTGCCGTCTCTGGATGCGACAAGGATAGCCAGCAAAACAACCAAGCCTATGATTCGCCAACACAGAATCAATCAATCACAGTTCACATAACACGCACGGGCAAAAAATATCACATGGCTGGTTGCCGCTATTTATCACATAGCGATATTCCAATTGATTTAAAGAAAGCAAAAGAAATGGGATACACTCCATGTTCGGTGTGCAATCCGCCGCAATAATCAATTATTGCATAATTAAATATTTTAAAAACTATATTGTCCGCGCAAAACTACTGCCAAAAATATGACCTAAAGACTTATTAGGTAAAAATATGAAACCAACCTCCCAAACGTTTTTAAGGACAATAATAATCTTTGTTTTAACAACTTTATTGCAAACATTCCTAAACACAGTAAGCATGAATGATGGGCTTTTGCATGTATCTGCACCAATTACTACCCAACAGAAAAGCTTTGTTTCTGTTGACATCATAAATTACACCCAACACATGATTGACGGTCTGGTGTTGACTATGCCAAACTCGCTGATCTTTACAGAAGTCCAAGCCTCTTCTCCATTGCAAATCGAGAAACTTCCTGACTCGGTCGGAACCAATAAACAATTCAGGTTAAAAATTTCCGAAATCAGCCCCCATTCTACAACCAGTATTTTCTTACCATTTGAAACAAATATCATTCCAATCATAACCGCCAACGCAACGGATAGAAAACTTAGTTTCGAATCGCCATATACTGTTGAAAATCCTCTATGGAAGCTATTCAAAGCACCACTTTTGAGTGCACTTCTCATTTCCATTGTTTATTTCTTCTTTCTCCTACATAATGATAATGTGGAGAAAAAAGCTGAATTGCAAAAAGCAGACCTAAAAACTAAAGCAGAAAATTTGTCAAACCAGTTGGAAAAGGTTATGGCAGAAGTAAAGGATATTCGAAAACTCGAACTGAAGCAAAGAATAATATTACTTGCGCGATTATCTGATACTAGCAGTGAACTACAGTTTTGGCGTGATACAATTCGCAAATTGCTCTATTCAAATTCTTTTATCGGAAAGGAGCAGGCTGAGCAAGTCATTAGCGAAATCACAGCTACATTGAAAACCTATGCAGCACAAGAACGTATTCCAGATTTTGATTCAACAAGATTGTTTGCTGAAATAATAAACAAGAACGATCCTGAAGTAAGCGCAAAGAAAGAAAATAATAAATAGAAAGATCATTGCTCTATGATGGAATTACCGACGCCACCAACAGACAATTTGTACAAATTTATGGCAATTGCTGGATTATTGGTGTTCGCCGCATCAATTTATTTTCCTTTCCAGTTTGCATTTAGAATTCACGATGAAGTAATGCAGTGCGAAGAATCAATGGCAGTTCTTCAAGCCGACGTTGATTACACAATAGAAAAAAAGAGGGAAATTGACAGCATTATACACAATACGATTCTTAGGCAACAAGGATTAGATAGTAATTCACCTAGCATATTTATAACCACCTATTCAATGGATGAGATTAAACAAATGAAAAATATGACATCCGAATTAAACCACCAAAATGCGCTCAACCTAGCCAAAATCGAATCCTGCATTAATCGGTTGAAGTCTTATCAGTGGCAATATGGGTTTTTAGCATTAGCTCAGGCCCTTCTGCTTATGTATTCACTCAGGATCACGAAAAAAGGCTTTAACCTTTGGTATTCAAGAATTCAAAAATACATTGATCTTGAAATGAGGGGCAAAAACGCTAATCGCAAAAAGCTATAAATTATGTCGCTGGAAATTATAACCTCATTACTTACATCTAGTTTAATCACTAGCGTATTTGTTTTCTTTTTGAATAAGGCTATTGAAAATAAATTTGATATGAAGCTTGAAGCCTACAAGGACAAGTTAAAATCAGAGTCCGATAGGGAATTGATGCAACTTACAAAAGATTTGGAATTAAAAGCAACCGAACGAAGCATTAAACTTGCGCGAGTTTTTGAGCATCAAGCCGACACTATCGCGAATACATATGAAAAGCTGCTATGGCTTCTGAATTTGGTTCAAGATTATTCAGAACTCACCGAGAAACTCGAAGAACCTACAAAAAAAGAAAAGCTGGCTGAAGTACAAACTGCATTCAAAGACTTTCAAAACTTTTACCTGCCTAAAAAGATTTATCTGCCAAGTGGAACGGCGCTAAAGATAAAAGATGTCTCAATTGCACTGGCGGATTTAATCGGCAATAAGCGAATGGCTGACATAAACAGGGGATTTATTGCCATCAATCCAAATTCGGGAATAACTTTAACCCTTCCAGATGCACCTGAAACAAAGCTTACTCTTGAGGAAGCTGTTGCCAAATTTGACAAAGGCATTGAAGAATTAAAAATCAAAATACCAACATTGCTCGCCGCAATTGAAGACGATTTTCAAGATATTTTTGGATTAAAGATTGATGATAAGAAGCAGTCAAAATAAAAACCCCCTGAAACAATATCAGGGGGCGGATTAGGAATAGTGCCGCTGGCTAATAAATTATTTTGCCGACACGAAAACTTTATTTTCCTTTTTGGTAAATTTGAATTCGCCGCTTTTGACTAGAACTTTTTTCAAAGCCAGTGGATGCACGCCAAGATGTTTCGCAACGTCTTTTAGCTGCTTTGTCTCCTTGCCCAAAAATTCCTTGGCTTTTGGCAAATCTTTTTCGGTTGGCAGGGGTAAACCTGAACGCGAAGTTTTCACCTTTGATGAAGCCCTCTTGCCCGTAATCTCTTCAATGGCCGCGTCAATTTCGCCAAGCTCCTTTTCCAGTGTAGCCTTTTGGGCTTTTAATTTGGAGAGAAATTCAGCCTGCTTTTCTTTGAATTGTTGATATTCTTTTAATGCGGTGTCCATAATATGTAAGATTTGTTTGGTAACGGTTGGGGAATCAATAGCAAAATAATTCTAAAGCAGTCAACAAAATTAAAATGGCATCATTTCTTCTGCCTCAAGTCCTCTGCCTCTTTAATCAATTCCCATAGGGGTATTCCTAAACCGTGCGCCAATGAATCGGCCAAGTTGATTGATGGGTTTCGCAAGTTGCGCTCAATAAGGCTAATCATCGTCAAATCGCAATCCGCCCGTTCTGCGAGCGTTTGTTGCGTGACTTTTCGTGATTTACGTTGCCTTTGCAGTGCAATCGCAAAGTGTCGAGCCAGGTCTTTTTTACGCATCACGTCATTTTGCAGCCGCGCCAAAATGTGAAAACGGACAATAGTACGGATTTGTGCTTGCAATTCGTTCGCAGGTCAGGACAATCGCAAAACAACTATGAAAACCTCAATTCATACTCTGGTTATCGCATGCGCCTGTTTTGTGGTATCAATAAATGTGTTCGCGCAATTCACGTACACAAATAATAACCCCATCACAACAATTGTGCCCTATGGAGGGTCATATACTTATTCGGTTACATGGAGCGGTGGTTTGTATGGCTATTGGAGTGGAGTGCTCATGGACGGGCCTTATTTTAACGCGAATCTCATCGGATTAAATAATCAGAAATTCGCGTCCAGCTTTACGTATGATTATACAATAAATGGCGTGACCGCTGCTAACGATGGATATTATTATTTATACTTAGATGGAGGCGGATCGGGTTGGCTTGGCTACACAAGTGAAATATTTCTTCATATATCACCAGCAATTCTGACCCAACCCCAAAGCACTTCTTGTTTAGTTGGTTCATATACGACAATGGGAATTGCAGCGGGGCCAGAAACAGCTACGTTTCAATGGTTTGATGCAGCAACGCAAAATCCGATAAATGCGCCCACGAATTCCCCAGCTTTCAGACCAACTTTGGCGAATAATTCAGAGCGTGTATATTGTCAAATAATCAATTCATATGGTTCTGTTAATTCGTCATCTGCGGCCTTAAGCGTGGCTCAAGCTCCAACTTTAACAGCACAAACAGGCAGCATTACAACAAACTTTGGAAGTACCGTTGAATTCATCGCGTTAGCTTTAGGAACGTCCCCATTATATTATCAATGGCTTAAGAATGGGATTGCCATTCAAGGGGCAAACCTCAATTATATAATTCTTCAATCAGTGACAAACTTTGATAATGGAACGTATGAATTAGCGATTACAAATGCCTATGGAGGCACAAATAGCACACCATCAACATTGAATGTAACCGCGCTACCACCGCAAGGCTTTTCCGCGCAAATAATTGGCAGAAACTTCATTCAGTTAAACTGTATCGGGACGGCAAACTATCCATACGCTCTTCAAGTCGCAACCAACCTTGCCCCGCCTGTGAACTGGCAACCCCTTGGCACGAATAATTCAGATGATTATGGACTTTGGAGCTTCACCGATAGCAACGTTGCCGTTTGGCCAGAACGTTTTTACCGTGCGTCGGCTCCGTGATTGTAGCAATTCCAATTTTGCGCCCAGATTGTAATTGTCAGAACAGAGTGGCGGGGGCAATCTGATGGCATGGATAAATTGTCAAAACCACAGCATTCACAAGCCAATCTTGAGAAGCAAATTAGGATTTTCAAACAATCAGCATGGTTCTTTGTGGCCCTTGGATTTATTCCTGCTATTTGGGGGTTGTGGCAATTTATCCACCTCGCGAAGTCACCTCATACCCTAAATGACTTGGGCGACCTTGGCAGTTATTTTCAAGGCGCGGTAGGCTCTCTGTGGGCATTGGCTGGACTGATGTTCATTTATGTGGCTTTCCTTGGGCAAATGCTTCAATTGGTGAAACAAGATGAAGAATTAGAGGCGCAGAAAAGAAATTTCGCTTTGCAACAATTTGAAAATGGCTTTTTTCAATTATTAGATTTGCATAATGATATTGCAAAAGGAATGCACGAAACCATCGTGTCACACATTGGGTATTATTCCACCGAAGGTGATGGCATATTGCCAAAGCACGAGTATGGACGTCACCTTTTTGAAAAATGGTATGGCAAACTAAAATATGAATTAGAATCTACCGATAATCAGACGCATCTCGCGGTGCTACTGGTTTCTCAAAACACACAGGAAGGCAAACTGGAAGTTAAGCGTGGCTATGTAAACAAAATCTATAAGAAGTTTTACAATGACCATCAAAGCGAGTTGGGACACTATTTTATAAATTTATACCATGTGTTTAAATTTGTGAACACCTGCGATGTCCTTAAAGATAAAGCTGACACTTTTACGGACAAAGATAATGAGCAGACAATTAAAAATAAAAGGCGTTACACCAGCATAGCAAGAGCGCAGCTATCACAATATGAATTGGCACTACTGTTTTATAACGGGATAAGTGATAACGGAAAGGAAGACTTCAAGCCGCTAATTGAAAAGTTTGGTTTGCTTGATAATTTTAATTTTAATGATTTGCCAGACCAAGATCACAAAGCACTATATGAACTAGACGCCTGTTATTGAACGAAACCTAAAACTGAAAGCTTAACTAGCATATTACTCCTTTTCTCCAATCGCCGATTCTGTGGCAATCCATACGGGCGGAATGTACTTCTCATATACGTTTTTTGTCTTTTATCTTAATCCAAATAGGTCTAAATCATTTAATGTGACAAATTCTGAATGGGTTGGCGGCAATTAAATAAATTAGGCTCGCCTTTTTCGGGTAGCTTCGCACGGTCTGATAGTAAAAGGATGGAAAAGCGCACTACTAAGCCATTTAACATTTAATAAAAGCAAAAAAGTTGCGAAAAATCAGCAAGGGATCAAATATTCCGTGTAATACATAGAGATGAACAACATTGAACCATTAACGCTGAATACAAAAGAAATCGCAGAGCGTTTGCATATTTCCCGCTCTGCCCTATACAAGTTAATCAAAAATGGAACACTAAAACCATTAAAAAATATCCACAAGCGCAATTATCTTTTTAATTATCAAGAAATTCTTAAATTAATTTCACGCAAATAAATAACATTTTAATATGACAGAAACCCTCAATTCCAAGACTCCAACCAATTGCAGCGTAACTGAATTAAAAACAGTTGAGCAGATTACAAATGAATTTGTAGCGACACTCAAAGGGAAGAACTCTGGAGCAAATAATTATCTAAAAGATTTCTTGCACGTTACGCAATCAATAATCGCAATTTATGGAAATCACTCTTTTTCATTTCTGGATTTTGTTCAACATGCCGTTTATCTCGATCTCCCCACTGAAGAACTTCAGGTGTTTTTCAATTCGTGGGTTAAAATTTTGGAGGAAAAAGGCAGATTGAAAAAGATTTTTGGCGTATATGATTTTCCAGTTTTTACTTTTGTGTAATAAATTTATGATAAATAATAGTTACAATCCATTACGCAAGGACAGGGCAAAAAGCTTTAATAGTCATCCTACCGTTTTCACAGAAACAGCCGAAGATATTCAACCTGAAGACCGCGAAAAAGCTTTGGAGAATTTGAATTCTCTAATTAAAAAAACCTATGAGGAGTTAAGCGAGGAATGAAAACCATTAGTGAGCATCTTCAATATATGTTGGAAAAATTAAATGAACAACATCCTGGCATTAAGCGCGTGAATGCAGATGAAAGTGTTCAAAGGGTTGGACGGGTGATAGATAATCTAAATTCCAAAATGTCCCAAATGGACGTGGAAATAAATGGGCAAGATTTTGAAAAAGACAAAATTCCACAAATTCACAATCCTTTTAAGAAAAAGCCTTTAGTCTATCAATGTTTAGGCGCAGATTTGGCGATTGAAATTTTTGAAGATTAGTAATTTAAAAGTTTGGTTTGGGTCGTAATATCCCCAAACTAAGAGGTGGTGTGGTCACTTCGCTGTGTTTTCTCCACACCACATAAAAGGGTGAATTGCTTTCGTGGCGGTTCGCCCTTTTAGATTTTGATTTTATGCGCTTTGGGATTTTTTAAACTTTGTCTTTTATTCAATGTCCAAAAACCGATTAATCTTTTGATTTCTGTTTTACGTTAGGTCAATGGACAAATATAAATAACCCACCCCGACGGTTTAAAGTATATCAAGTTTTTGTGGTTTTTCATAAAAGAAAGCGATTTAAATTGAAAATAAATATCAAATAATAATTAGAAAAATATTTATGTTGGCACGAAATGTTTCTCCTTGTTTTATTCGCGCAAATATTATGCCAATCAATAAATCTGTGTTAAAATAAAGTTCAAAAACAATATCTACGGAAATAGATTTGTTTGATATGATTTCCGTATGAAAACAAAGGTTTATTCATATCTCCGCGTAAGCGGGCGTGGCCAAATTACAGGCGATGGCTTTCCACGCCAACGGGAATGTATCCAAGAGTATTGTTTACAAAATAATTGCGAAATTGATAAAGAATTTGTTGAGAATGGGGTATCAGGCACGCTTGATGCTTTTGACCGTGAAGCATTAACGGAAATGTTTGAGGCTTTAAAAAATAATGATGTAAAATTGGTTTTAGTCGAGACCGCTCAAAGATTGGCACGCGACCTGATGATAAGCGAAATTTTACTGGCGCAGTTTAGAAAAATGGGGGTGACGGTAATATCCGCCGAGTGCGGCACAGATTTAAGCGTCAACGACAATGACCACACAAAGAAGCTAATTCGGCAAATCCTTTCGGCCATATCAGAATTTGACAAATCTTGCCTTGTTTCAAAACTTCGTGCCTCTCGCATCAGGATTAAGAACGCAACGGGCAAGTGCGAGGGCCGCAAACCTTACGGCACCACCGAGCCAGAACGGGCCACAATCGCTCTAATCGCCGATTACAGGCGTCAAGGGATGAACCCCACCGAGATTTCAAGGACGTTAAACGCAACTGGCGTACGGCCCAGGGCAGCGACACGCGCAGGCAAACAAACTTCGTGGTATCCCCCAATGGTTGCGCGGATACTGGCACGGGCGTAAAATCACCTTTATTTGGAACTTTTTCGTTCGTCTTTTCCATTCTCATTTTTGGCGATAATAATTAACTTAAAATTATTGCGACCGCCTGCATATATAGAGGCGGTATTTTGCATTTAATTAAAAAACATCCACAAATTCATATTTGCATTCCATCACTGTTTATTCTTGACATTATTGCAAACATTTTGATAATGTTATTATGGGACACAGACAAATTAAAAATAAATTCACGAATGCAAGAGTAAATAGAGAGTTCAACGAAGAACTATCAAAGCATCCGTTATTTCGGGGTGACAGCAATTACAAGTTGATTGCGCCATGCCATTATCTGTTAAATGCAATTCACAAAAGCGCTACTTTTAATGAATTGGAATATGTGCAACTTTACCATAAATATATACAAAACAAATTCAGTCCGTATAAAGTAAATTATCGTCCTTACATTCAAGCATTGCTTGACTTGGACCTACTTGAAATAAAACAAAACGCTGCTGGCGCGGAAACCTACTTGCATGCGGAAAACAAAGAGGACTCCATGTGCAAGCAATACAGGGTGACGGCCAAGTGCGCCAAAATGTTAGATGATGACAACAAAGAATATTTGCGGAGACTCCACAATGACCCACAAATTAAAAGGCATGTTAGGCGCAACAAGGGTCAAAACTATCGCAGATTAAATACCACTGGCGATTTAGTAATTGATAATACATTCGAAAATCTTTTTAGATTAAAATATGAAAAACAAGATGCCGAAAAAATGCTTAATATATTGTCAGCGCCACCAGCGGACAAGGATACAGTGCGTGAGCGTCAGCGGGCAAAGAATAGAGTAAATAATGCCCAATATTCTTTAATTGACATAAATGAAGGAAACTTTGAAGTTGTTAGGTACGACAAGGACGGGCGCATTCATAATACTTGGACGTTAATGAATTCAAATCTGCGGCAAATTTTTCATATACATTGCGCTGATAAAATTTTGGTTCCTACCCATACCATCGACATTCGTGCAGCGCATCCAACATTCTTTGGCATTTACTTAAAAAATTTATATCTAAAACACTACTATAATCATAAATATTATAATAATAACTATCCTCTTCACTCTTCCTTTCTATATACTCATTATGCGACTGATATTGAAGCCTCATTCAAACGCAACCTATTTACAGAAGTCGAACGCTGGAATGAATTGTGGACAAATCCATCTGTTGACCCAAGAGACGACATTGCCAGCACTCTTGGAATTACAAAACAGAACGTTAAAGACTTGTTAAATTCAGCGATAAATGACGCCAGAAATAAAAATAAATTGCATATATGGATTCAAAATAATTTTCCATTTCTTTATTCAGTATGGATTAAGACGGCGATAAATGAAACAGGCTGTAATATATCTCGCCTCTATGAGTCCCGCATTTTCAGGGATAATGGATTCCTTGCGTTTGTACACTGTATTAAAGACATTAGAGTCATGGACGAGCATGATGGGCTTTCAGTTTTCACAGACTTTGGCGACAAAGAAGCGGCAAAAAAAGTTGAACAGATTAAGCAGTTTTTAGTTAATTCTTGTCATTCAAAGTTTGCGATAAAGCCAGTAATTAAAATAAAAATTCTGGCGCAATTTAACTAAAATAAAAATACACCAATTTTTTCAGAATAGGGCTTTGCCGTGCGTTGGATTGGATTTAAGGCTTTGGGGGCAGCTTGGCAAGATATTCGTCCACCTTTTCCTTTGCGGTCGTGCCAGACTTGCTCTGTTTCCGCTTTCCCCAAGTTTTCAAAGACTTTTTCCAACGTTCAGAATTATTTCGCAATGACTCATAGGCGGAAGATTCTGAGACTAGACGCCCTACAGAATTGTAGATAAAAAATTTATGATCTTTTATAACGATTTTACCGATTAGGCTTGGCAACTTTACTCGAACACCTTCGCGCCATTCATTGTTTTTAAGAAACATTGCAAGATATTCATTTGAAAGTATTTTTAATTCTTTCGTTTCCCCCTTGTCAAAATCGGTAATCCTCATAAACCAATCTTTTTTTGCTGCGTGTTTTGCTGCCATCCGCTCAAACCAATCCCTAATTTCTTCAATATCCTTTGGTGTATCTTGAATATTGTTAATCTGGCGCGTCAATTCATCCAATGAGATTTTAATTCCATCCCTTTCCGCTTGTAGGTCTTTTATGCGGTCTTTTAGTTCGGCAACGTCTAAACCTTCTGATACAGTAATAAGCTTTTTTATTTCCGCCGTGGTAATATTCAAAAGGTGAGTCTTTGCGTTAATCTGTTTTTGAATTGCGGCAACCTGCGTTTTATCATCTACATGCAAAAGTTTTGCGGGATTTTTTCCGAGAAATTTCAAAAAGAAATCTTCTTCCATTGGCGCAAGGCGAATGAAGTTATTATTACATTCTGTCTTCTCAGCATGGTAATTAGAGCAGCGCAAATAACGATATGAAACACCATTCTTAATTCCGCCAGTGACCTGCATTTGATGCTCGCAATAGCCACACTCACAAAGTCCTTTAAAAATATTTACTAATTCGGCTTTCTTTCCCCTATTAAGGCGATTTTTTGCCAATATGTTTTGGATACGATTAAATTGGTCTTCATCAATGATAGGCTTCACATAATTTTTGATTCCTAAATATTCCCCAATTAAGCAACGATTTTTTAGAATCTGGCGCACACTACAAGGGTGCCATGTATAACCGTAGCGGAATGTTTTAACGCCCCTTTTATTTAGATCACAGGTTAGCTGATAAAGAGATTTTCCATTCAAAATGCCTTGAATCAATTCCAAAACAATTTTTGTATTCTCGTTATGCTCGTATTTTCCATTCTGTCTCGTAATTGGAACGTAATGAAAATATTTTGGAACATTATTGTGCGGCACAACGTGGCCTGCCAAAATAATTTCTTTTTTTGCCTGTTTAGCTTCTCTAACTTTACGGGATTTTTCTTCTGATTCGGCATGGCTTCTAATCATTTCATTGATTAGCCAATTTATAATTGAGGGGTCTTTTTTTATTGCTTCCCGTGATATAAGTTTTTTGAGTGGTGAACCTGTAAAAACAATGCCGATTCCAAGATTCAAAAGCTTTGTGAATGGTTCAAGAGCATCCAAAATCTCTTGTCTTGACCACCTATCAACAGAATCCACACACAAAACTGAATTTGGAATTATTTTCTTTTGTTCAACCGCTTCAATGAATCGTGCGAGTGCGCCGATTGCTATTCCATCCTTGACCTTTAAATGACTTGCTTTGTATCCAGATTCGCCCGCGCCGATAAAGACCTGATTTGATAGGGTGTAGCCGTTATCTTGACACCAATCTTGGGCGGACTTGGTTTGACGGCGGTTTGAGTCGGAAGATTCGCGGGACTGGCGTTTAGTTGACCAGCGAATGAAGGAGTATGCCGTTTTCATGGGGCAATCATGCCATTCTGCGTAATGGATAGTCAACCATGGTGCCGGCATGCAAAAACGGGTCCGCGATGTCCCCGTTGAACGCCGCGTGCCAGCCGAGCGTCATGGCCCACAGCAGCCGCAGCGGCTCGTCTTCCACGGGCAATCCCAGCGCGAGCGTCTGGTGCGACCAGTTCAAAAAGCGGTCGGTCAGCGGAGGGCGGGCCAGCCGCGGCGCGCGCAATTGCCAATCGTTGGTGCCTGCGGTTTTGACCTGGTAATAAACCCCCCGCATGGCCAGGTAACTCAGGTAATCAAACAGCCCTTCGGCCAGCGGGGGCGGGGGACGCGCGGCCACGCCCGAGAATTCCACGGGCTGGCCGGCGAAGAAATCCGGTCCGAGGACCTCCGGGGCGGTGGCGAGCACGTCGCCCGTGGCGGCTTGAAAATGGCCGTCCCGTTGGATTTCACTGACGAGCACGCGCGCCATGCTGTGCCACTGTTCCTGCTGGTCGCGCTGGACAATTTTCACATCCGGCGTTTCCGCCAGCACGCCGCGCACGGTCACCAGGGCCGGTTCGTCACCGAGCAGGAGCCGCAAATCCCGGGGCGAAAGCACGGCGGTACGCCAGGTGAAATTGGCCCAGCCGAGGACCGCGAGCAGCGGCCAGATTAAAAAGGCGCGCGGTATCTTAAGGGTGAGAACGGGGACGAGCAGAATACCGAGGGTGACGAGCAGCGCGGCCAGCGGCGGGTGAAGGAGTTGGGCCAGCAGCAAGCCGATGCCGTAGGCCATGACGACAGCGACAAGCGGACGGCGCATGCTTCAACCGGGCTTGGAAGCTTTCGACCGCAGCCAGAATCGCAACGGGGCGACGCCACCATGCCAGAGCCATAACAGCAGCAAGCCGGCCACGCCGCCCGTGGTGTCAATCAGCACGTCGGAAATGAGCGGGGTCCGGTTCGGCACATAAATCTGGTGGAACTCATCGGTGGCGGCGTAGGCGAAGACCCCGGCCAGGGCGAGGCCGGCCTCGGCCCAGTGCCACGGGCGGGGGTCATTTTTCACCGGCCGGCGAATGGCCCGCCAGAATAACCAGCCCAGGATGGCGTATTCGGTCAGATGACAGGTTTTGCGGAAGAGATGGTGGAGGGTGGCCACGGTGATGGGTGAGAGGTGGGGAAAAAGCCAGCGCAACAGCGGCTCAAACAACCGGGAAGAATGCTGATACGACTGCTGATCGGCGGAGGCGGTAAAAATCATCGCCAACCAAAACAGCACCGGTCCCCAATAGTAGAGAAAATTGAGGAATCGTCCGGCTCCAGTGTTTTGAACTGACCGCAAATCCATGACATCATTTATCAGCACCAGAAAAAATGCGCAAGCGGTGTTATTGAGCGTAGTTCTTTA
>Ga0302280_1002646_pt1 | contig 13536 bp, 14 predicted proteins | sample III_Fen_E1_1_FD_198771 | JGI IMG/M metagenome (GOLD analysis project Ga0302280, IMG submission 198771) | Peat permafrost microbial communities from Stordalen Mire near Abisko, Sweden - III_Fen_E1_1 | ecosystem: Environmental > Terrestrial > Soil > Wetlands > Permafrost | place: Sweden: Abisko...
TCACAAAAAAATTATTCACGGGAAGAATTTTTTTTCTGATTTAAAGATGCGGTGGCGGGGCCATTCCATAATGGCAGAAGAATTTTTTCACGGATAGCAAGCTGCGCTATGCATTTGTAAGACCTGCATACCTGTCTTTAGATGGCAAATAACCTTTTTCTGCCAGAATATTTGCCAGCCTCTCATAGAAAGCAGGATCTGCGGGAGTAACACTTGCCAACCCATCCACATATCTGTTGTAAAGAGAGAATAATGCGGATATCAATACCGTGTCATGGATTTCTAAATCCGTTGCGCCTTCAAGCCTTGCATTTTCAACCATCAGTGAAGTGACGTTTTTGCCACTTACCTGCACTGCTCTTGCAATCTCCAGTAAGGCTTTCATCTTTTCGCTAACGGGGGCATGTGCCGGATCATTCTTTACCTTATCGGAACTATCTTTTTCTCCAAGCAGCCGGTCAGCAGCGGCGCTGTGCGCAGCGGTACAGAACCTGCATTCGTTGCCGAAGGAAACCACTGTTGCTATCAGTTCTCTTTCTCCTTCTGTGAGCGTGGAATCTCCGCGCAATAGAATCTGTGTAAGCTCTCTGATAGGCAGCGCGGTATCTTGCCTGTAATTCAACAGGCCTGTAATCCCGGGCAAATTTTCATCGAGTGGTATGTATGGCATTTCCTTATTGATTTGAATATAAAATTAACATGTTGTGCTATTAAATTATCGAATTAAGCATGAATGGTTTCATTCAAATATTGTTTGTACTTTTCCCGCGGAGCGGGACAAGTTATGCTTCGCCAAAAAAGTACCCAGCCTGCGGCGGCCACGCCAAAAAAGGCGACCCGAAAACGATGTACATCGCGTTTTCGGGAAGGAGCATTGATTGAGCTATGTGCTACTGTGGTGAACAGCAGTGGTTCCCTGATGGGTTCTTGAATGGCAACATGCTTTTTTAAAAGCATAAAGGTTACAATTAAACACTATAGTATATATCTAAAAAAATAACCCTCTTCTGTTATGACCAGTTCACGAACCGGAATATTTTTGTTTGATTATATTTCTATGGTGGATGAAGCTCTATGCTGGCAGTATCACATTATCATTTTCATCCAGTTCCCAAAAAGGATTATAAGCCACTTCGAACAAATGCCCGTCGAGGTCATTGAAGTAGCCGTTGTAGCCACCCCAGAAAGCTTTTTGTGCCGGTTTGACTACCGTTGCACCGAGTTGCTCCACCTGGTTCAGCACTTCGTCCACTTCGCTTTCGGATTTTGCATTATACGAAATGGTGATGCCGGAGAAGCCGCTACCTTTATCGTCAATGGTTGCATCTTCAGCCAGCAGTTTTCTCGGATAAAGCCCCAATACAATGCCACCGAGGGGAAACAATGCAAGGTCGTCGAGGCTTGCAGGCGATTTTTTCCATCCAAGCCCTTGCTCATAAAACGCAAGTGATTTCTGAAAGTCGCTGACTCCCAATGTGATCAAGCTTAGTTTCTGTCTCATGATAAGTATGTTGTTTGATGTTTTTGGTGAAGATGCCATGTGTTGAGTGACTTGCGATAGGTGCTATTGCTATCGCATTCTAAAAGTAGATAACAAATATTGAATAGAAAAAATAGCACACTCCGTCAATCCGATCTTAATATGCGGCAGCTTTACCCCTGGCCAGCGGTAAACATCCTTTTGCCATATTTCAGGTACGCTTTTACTATACCGTTCCCATACAGTAAGTACGCTTTAACCATACCGTTCCTATACAGCAAGTACGCTTTTACCCGGCTTCAGCCATACGGATGCTATACGGATGGGATGCGGTTGCCGTACATTTACTATTGACAAAATGGCCTGCTCTTCTTATTTTGGGAACAATCTTATTTAATGAACCATAAAATAATTTTATGGCAAAGCAAATCGGTTTTCTAAAAATTATCGGGACACTTGGAGACATCACATTTTATCAAATGGACGGGAAGTTTTATGCCCGCAAGAAGAGCAGCCTTGATGGGAAAAGGGTGAAAAAAGACCCCAAATTCCGGCGGACTATGGAGGAGGCAGGCAGATTTGGCTGTGCATCGAAAGCTGCAAGGGAAATATACTGGCTATTGCCGGCGGAGCAGAGAGGGCATGGCGTTTTTGGCAAACTGACAGGCAGGACCAGAAGACTAATGAAGGGTGGTATGAGCCCGGATGAGGCGATGCTGGAACTGTTAAAGGAACTATGTATCATGCCCGAAAAAGAAAGCCAGACTTATGATCAAAAGAAATTGCAGCCTGTTGATTTTGCAGAACAGGTGCTGAGGGCGGTTTTCGCGCCGGCAGTCAATGCTCAAACGTGCAGCCAGCCAGTCGAAAGGAAGCCGACATACAATGTGCCTGAGGGTTACACTCAATTGGATTTACCTGAACTCATAAAAGATATTTCTTCTTCGGAAAGTCAGGGTATGCGGGCGGTGAAAATATTCATACCATTACACATAGAGGAGTTTATTGACAAGAAACCTCTAACGACTCATTTGATCTGGCAGCGTGACAGGTGATGATAGAAATAGCTGTCTCATCAATTCTGTTATTCAAGACTGGTTAAAAGGGCAAGCCCATACCCTATTATTTTGAACCAATCCTTTCGATCAAACTGATCAAGGCATCATCTGGCATCGTGGGTAGTAGCTGTTTATGGGAATTGCATGCGCCAATATTTTTTACTAAATATTTTAGCTTTATTTTGAGAAATTCTTTATATTTATGCACTAAAAACTTGACTATGAAAAAAGAATTGATCAACGAATTATTTGTAAAGTTTGAGCAGGCATGCTACGATTGCAAGGGCATTGAATGCTGGAGCGCAAGAGAGTTGCAGGAAATTTTTGGGTACACCAAATGGGACAATTTTTTAAATGTTTTAGACAAAGCAAAAGAAGCATGTACAAATGCGGGTGAAGATGTTCAACATCATTTTGCCGACATCGGGAAAATGATAGACCTGGCGAAAGGTGCAAAACGCGAAATACAGGATATCGCCCTTACCCGGTATGCCTGCTACCTCGTTGCGCAAAATGGAGATGCGGCAAAACCTTCCATTGCTTTTGCACAGACTTATTTCGCCGTCCAAACACGCAAGCAGGAAATCATTGAGCAGCGATTGCTTGATGTGGCAAGAGTGGCAGCAAGGGAAAAGCTTTCGAAATCGGAAAAGAAATTATCGGGCATTATTTATGAGCGTGGCGTAGATGATAAAGGCTTTGCCTCTATCCGCTCCAAAGGCGACCATGCTTTGTTTGGCGGCTTCAGCACCAACGACATGAAGCGCAAGCTGGGAGTGCCAGCCGGCAGACCGCTGGCAGATTTCCTGCCAACGCTCACCATTAAAGCAAAAGATTTTGCAACTGAGCTTACCAGCCACAATGTGCTTGAAAAAGATCTGCAAGGAAGTGATGCGATCAGCAAAGAGCATGTTGATAATAATATTGCTGTGCGCAAAATGCTGAAGGAAAGAGGTGTACAGCCAGAGGCATTGCCTGCTGCTGAGGATGTGAAGAAAGTGCAGAGAAGGTTGGAAGTGGAGGAGAAGAAGATTTTGAGCGGGAAAAAGGGTTGATAACAGAAAATTCGAACGCGTCACTTTTTAGTTCACATAAATCATGATCGTCATTTTTAACGGAGCCGCTTGGGGCTTATTGATGTTTGAGAGTTGTGGCGGCATGAGAAAGCTTTTGATGGGTTATAGTTGCAGCCTGAAAAATTCACAATAACAATTTCTCGTAATTTTTTGCTTCCCGCCAAGTCGGGACAAGTAGTGCAAAAAAGTACCAAGCCAACGGCGGGCACGCCAAAAGCACACGCGAAAACCCAGCCTGCGTCTGGCAGGGATCTACATCCCGTTTTCGGGAAGGAGGTTTGATCAGGCGGTGGTGCTACTGTGCCTTCGGCATTGGGAATCCAATTGTGCGCTTCAGGTGCTGACAGATTAATTAATAGTAGCAGATGTCTTTGTTTTTTTTTCTTATCCAGAAAAGACAACTACCTGCAGCGGAGCAAGAAATCTATTGAATAGACTGGTACAAAATATTGCGTTCATCATTTTGTTGATACTAACAAAATGATCTTAATGCAAAACTAAACCAATGAATGATTTACCATATTGGTGATATCAACACAATGGTTCGGGCAAGTGTTCAAATTTAAAACATTTTATTGTTTTATTATCAAACATTTTTAATTTTGCACAAAACACAATCTTAAACATGCCTACATCTGTTTCGCAAAAAGAAATAGGGAAAAGAATTATGGAAATGCGCAAGGCAAAAGGATGGTCGCAGGAGGAGCTTGCACAGAACCTCGGCGTACCCAGGACTGCTATCGTGCAAATTGAACAGGGCAACCGGTTCATGGATGTGCAGGAACTGTTCAGACTTTCGATTCTGCTGCAATTTTCCATGGATGAATTTTTGTCGAAAGAATTTGAGCCAGCTCAAAATGAAGAACTGAAAGAAACAAAATCCAGCAAGCAAAAACAGGAAGTGCGCATTGCTGTGCCGGAGATGAACATCACCAAATTTAAAAACGTGCTGCTATATATTTTGGAGAAATGTGCCGGCAAACCCAATGTGGGCGAAACGGTTTTGTACAAGCTGTTGTATTTTTCCGATTTCAATTATTATGAATTGTATGAGGAGCATCTTTCGGGTGCCCGTTACCGCAAGCTGCCTTTCGGCCCTGTGCCGCGGCGGTTTGAAAGTATTGTTAATTCGATGACCGAAAAAGGCGATTTGAAAAAAATCAAAACGGAATATTTTGATAAAACGCAAACACGCTACATCCCGCTGGTGAAGCCTGACCTGACGAAATTCCAGGCAAGCGAAAAAGAAGTGATTGACCGTGTGATTGAGCAGATGAGCGACTGGAGCGCTTCGGGCATCAGCAATTATTCGCATAATGATATGCCGTGGAAAGCATCGAAGGAAGGCGAAGAGATAAGTTACGAGCTGGCTTTCTACCGCAGGCCACCTTATTCTGTAAGAGCTTATAAAGAAGACGATGAGTGAGATGTCCTTTGAAGAACTGGCAGAGTATCATAAAGACCTGAAACAGTTGCTGAAAAAATTCAGGAGCCTGACAGATGACATTTCTGAACTGAAAAAGGTGCTTGCAGTAGATCCGGATGCTGCGCCGCCGTACAGTTACCGCATTGAAGGGCTGGGCATAAGCACTTGTGTTATCAAAGTGAAAAAAATTGCCTGCCGCTCATTGAAAGGGCGTGGTGTGAATAGCGGGCTGCGATTGGTTTATGCATGGTTTGAAATTGAGAAAAAAATTGTGATGGTGGAAATTTATCATAAGAATGAGAGGGAGGTGGAGGACAAAGGAAGGATAATGAAATATTTTAGATAATAGTACCAAGTGTTGAATTTATTTGTTACTTTTTAAATCTGCTAACGTGTTCAAATTTGGAAAACGATTTACTCATATCTCTCAATAAAAGCTATGCTGATTTAATTCCGCAGAAGGAATCTTTGATTCTGATTGTTTGGCTACAACAAAAAATTGAGAAAGGTTATATCGGGGAAGACTTTGAACAGAAAGACCTTGACGATACGATTGATGATGTAGTTGAACTTTTGAATATCACAACGGACAAGAACAAAGAAGCACTTTCAAAAAAACTTAGCAATCATTTTTACATCACCGAAAGAATCGGGAACAAATACCAAATTCACTTGACAGTTTTTGCAAAAGAACTTTGCAAACTTCTCATTCAAGAAGTTCAACCAGAAATAAAAAAGTTAGAACTGTTTCATGTATTCAAACGGACTTTGCCGTTACAAGACGAAGACCTTATTGACATCAAAAATTTTACCTACTGGTTCAAGAATCATTTTCAACCAGCACGAAACGAAATTTATTCTCACACAGAGAAATTGAACAATGAAGTTGCAGACAGGATAAATGAATTAAGCACACTTCTCAAATCTGAAATTGAAAACCCGAAAGAGCAAATCAATTCCTACACAGAAATATTTGCAATGCTTGAAAAGCAAACCACTGGTTTGATAAATACGATTGACTACAAGAACGACACACTAAATAAAGTCAAAGCAGCAAAGAAACATTTCTCAAAAGACGAAGAAACATTTGACGAGTTTTCAAGAATACAGGGCGAAGTTGAATACTTCTTTCAAAGCATTGACAGAAGAATAATTTCTATCAATGATAAAATCCAACTTGCATCAAAGCGGTTGAGAAATTTACTTGACACATTAAAGCACAAACAACTTTTCAAAATCAAAATTGAGAAATTGCTTTTGCTCATGCTGAAATTCAGTCGCAACGAAAAAGGAGAAATAAAACTTCACGAAAGATTTCCAAAAAAATATTTCCCTTTCATTCCAACAAAGTTTGTTGCTATTCCAAAAATTGATTTCCAATTCTACACCAAAGCAGAACCACAAAGACAGGAATACGACAGGCAACACGAACGAGCAGAAAGAAACAAAGGACTTGCATTGCTTGAAATTCAAGAAGCAACCGCAAAGTGGCTTGATGAAATAAATTTTGAAATTGAATCAGGAAATGAAATTGAATTTGACCAGTGGTTTGACAAAATTGTAGAGCAAGAAAACAATCTTGAAGTTCCTATTCAAGTTTGCTTTGGCTTGATTGAAGAACACAACAGTTCAGACGATAAGACAATCTCTATTGTGAAAGAAGAAGTATCAAAAAATAAAAATGATTTAACGCTATGGAAAATGCGAATGCAAACTACCCGTTCTTAAATTCAGAACAGGCGAAAAAATATTTTGCTGATGCAGACATTGCATTGAAGCAAGGCAGACACATTCAGGATTTTGGAACAGATATTCGTTTGTTCTCATTCGTTGATGAGTTCTTTGAGAAAGGGCTTGAAGAATATTACAAGAATTTTTTCGGGATGAATTTGGTGAGTGATAAAAGCGATAACGGTAAGTTTTACTATTTAGATTTTCCCGAAGATGGAAAAGGAAAATTTGGGAAAGAAAACCGCAGCAAAGAATTGGAAGACGATAAAGTGATTTTTGCAATTCTCTTTTTGAATCTTTACAAAGAAAAATTCTTTGAGCAAAAAGAGTTTCATTGGCAAGACCTTGAACAAACTTTTAAAGAAAGCGAACACAAACAACTTTGGCAAAACATTTTGTTCGGTAAAGTGAAGCAGAACTACACAGTAAGAGAAGAACAAGAAGTAAAAGACAAGGTGAGAAAAATCCTCACCGAGTTTGAAAAATTAGGATGGGTTGTTTTAAAGAATCAAGAAGAAGTTCAGTTTGAAATTTTACCAAGCATTGAACGCATGAGCAAACTTTACGGAGATGTTATTGACAATGTAGCATCCATTGAAGAATATTTAAACAATGAGCAACTATCCTAAAATATATTCCATATCAACCGTAGGAGTTCGCCAGCATGAGAATGCTGATTACTTGCTTCATAATGTGCGGACAGATTTCACAGGCAACAATGGTTTAGGCAAATCGCTTATTGCTGACCTCCTGCAGTTAATCTTTGTTCCGCTTAGAGATGAATGGAAGCCAGGAACGGAAGGTTTGGACAAAGAAGAAAGAAAGATTGAAACTATTCCGTTGGAAAGAGATTGGATAAGTCATGCCTATTCCTTTCTTAATATTGAAAAGTCAAAAGGAAAATTTATTACGATTGGAGTTTACATTCCAAGAACATCAAGAGTCCCAGTAAGACCTTTTATAATTCAGCAAAGCGATGATTTTGAAAATAAGAAATTATTGCTCAAACCTTTTGAGCAAATTCTAACTTCAAACGATTTCATTGCAGAGAATCTCCACATCTATGATTTGCCTGAACTGAAAAGAAATCTAAAGAAAAAGCACGAAATCTATTTGAAGGACTTCTTTCAAAGAGACCAAGTGGACGAATACTTTGAATTGCTTTTCAAGAATCAAATTTTTCCGATTGACTTGACCAAAGAAGCGAACATGAAATCGTTTGCAAAAGTTTTGCAGTCATTTTCAAAAGCAAAAACTTTGAAGATTACTGATTCAAGAAGTTTGCAGAATTTTCTTTTTGAAGATGACGAGGACATCAAAACAACATTTGATAATCAGAAAGAAATTTTGAATCAGCACATCAGAAACTTTCGTCGTGCCGACAATGAAATAAGAACATGGGAAGTAAAACAGAAGTTGTTAGAACATCTGAAAGGCACTCATGAAACCTATGTAAAGACGAAAGAAAATTATTTATCAAAGAATGCGCACTTGCTTTCAAAGAAAAGTTTTGATGCAACTAAAGCATACAACGACAATGAGAAAATAAAGAACAAAGCATTTGATGAATACACTTCCGCTAAAACAACTTACGAAACGCAGTGCCGGGATTCTTATATTATGATGCTTCAACTAAAAGAAATCTGTAATGAAGTAAGAAGCAAATTAGAGATTGAACAGAAAGAAGCAGGAAAACAGAACATTGACAAGCTAAAAGCTCAGTTGGACAATGATAAGGCATTCATTAAAACATTAGAATCGCTTTCAGAGATTGTCAAGAAATATAAAACAGTTGAATCGGTTACATCGGCTTTTGATAATCAGGAAAAAATTAAACATCAAAAACTGAAATTAAGCCAATTAAAAGCAAGCACTTATTACTTTAAGTTTGAAAAATCAAAATGGGTAGAAGGATATGAGGTAGCAAGCACTTTTTACAATGACAGAAACATTTTACTGCAAGGCAAAATAGATATTTTAAAAGAAGTTCTTTCCTTGTATGAGGGGAATAATCCTGATTCACTTTTCAATTGGGCAGTCAAGCAGAAATCAGCATTGACAATTGAACAGGAAACAGTGATAATGGCTTTCAAAGAAATCTATGTAAAGAAAATTGAAGCAAGCAAAGGCAAAATGTTTTCGTTAAGCCCGAAAGCATTGATGAATTCTTATGAGAGAGATGGAAAAGGTATTTGGATAATTCTTGGTGATGTTTCAGAGTATTTTGAATTAGTCCCGAAACAACTTTTCAATGACAAAGACAAATTAGAAAAAGCAATTGCTAACGATAGAGAACAAATTAAAAAAGAGATTTCTGAATTTGAAAAAGAAGTTCGTGAGAACAAAGAGTTAAATAATGCCCTAATACAAATTGGTCTGAATCAAGATTTGATTGACATCTATTCAAGCAGGAACAAGATTGAGCAATTTGAAATCAGTAAACTTCTTACCGATGAAAATCTAAACTTCATTGAAGTGAATCTTGAATCCTTTGACAAGTTGAAAGATTTAGTTTCGGATGCAAAGGAACTGGATAGCACAATTACTGAAGTAATAAAAAAGACAGCCCGAATTGAATCTTCACTAAAAGAGAATAGCAAAGTTCTCACTCCGCTAAATAGTGATATTGCAGACCTTAAATCCGAAATTTCTAAACCAGTTGAGGAATTTGATTTGAAACTAAAATCAAAGAGTATTGAGGAGCTAATTGAGGTTAGAGATGAAAGAGAAAAGGAAATAAAGGCATCTGAAAAAACACGGGCAGCAACAAAAAAGAAGAAAGACGACCAATTAAGTGCTTTCAATACAGCGAAAGGACAAACTCAAACTTTGAAAATAGCGAGCGATACTGCTTTAAATTTTTTCAATACAGCAAAGAGGAATTTAGAGGAGCAAACTGAATTGAAGTTTGACAAACTTCTCACCAGGGGAAATGTAACTGATGAATCAGTAGAGAAAGAACGGGTTGAGAATGAGAATAAGAAAGAAAGCTATCAAACTGAATACATAACGGTTGCAGGGCAGTTTGAGGAATCCAAACCTGAAAAGAAAAATCCTGAATTGTATGATGGAAACGGATTGCCTTATTTCAGTTATCAAATTTTGGAAAATGTTTTGTGTGGCAGAATCGGTTTAAGTGGTTTGACAAAAGAGTTGAACGAATTGAACAAAGCACTTCTCACACTTGGCGACTTACAATTAAAAATTCTTACAGAAGTTTTTAGTTTAGTTGAGAAGCAATACAAAACATATGAGGATACTGTTCGCAGATTGAACTTTTTCTTTGAGAAAAACAAAGTGAGTGATGCGTTTCAATTCAAAGTTGAATTTGAAGCAAGGAAAGACATCAACATTGACTGGATTGAAAAAATGAAAACAAGAGGCAGGGTTCATAAAGACGGAGCAGATTTATTTACACTTCCCGAAGATTTGCCTTCAACTGAAAACACACCAGAGAATTTAATCAGAAACATTGCAAAGAAATTTTACAGTTCAGTTGATGCTGACACTTCACAATTACTCAATCCAAAATTCTATTTCACATTGAAAGTGAGAATGGAAGATGAGAAAGGAAAGAAGAACACTGGAAGTGGTGGACAAGCATACACAGCTTTAGCACTTCTTTGTATTGGTAGATTGTCAATAGTTCAGAAGCATCAGGAAAAGAATCAAGGAATTAAATTTATCATCATTGAAGAACTTTCAAACATTGATGATACCAATTTCAATATTTTCCCTGACATCGCAAGACAATTTGGTTATCAGCTAATGACTATGACACCGAAACCGTTTGGTTCATACACCAACGATGAATGGTATTTACACATGCTTGTAAAAGGTAAAGAAGATAAAGAACGGAACTACATGCCTATGAGTTTCTTCAAAACTAAATACAAGAAAATAGAACTTGATAAATACATCGAAGCACGAAATGAATTGGAAGGTACTAAAGCAACTTAACCAGCTCTTTATTGAAGGTGAAACTTCTATAGAGATATTGGAATTTCCGTTGGGCAAAAGGATTTTGGAAATGGAATATGTAAAACCATCAACCAAAAAAACTATTGCCAAGACAAATCTTTACGACACATTTTATGCTGAATCTTTGCAAACAAAGTTTAGCAGTTTCAAAGCACTTATTGAAAAATACAATCTTGCAGAAACAAACTTTGCCGAGTTTGAACTTGGGGCACTTGTGAGAATTGAAAATGACAGAGAGGAGATTTTAGATTCGGAGAAAAGTCAAAAAGAAATTGCAACACTTTATTTTGACAGTGCAAAATATCTTTCAAAGCCAAGCAAACTTTATGATGCTATTATGAAAGTGCTAAATGTTTCAGAACTACCAGTTAAAGAACACGACCAACAATTTCTTTGGGTGCTGAATTGTAAAAGCAAAGTTCCGTCAGCAATTATCCTTTGTGAGAACTCAAACAAATTAAGCAAGCCAAGGTTGACAGATGTTGAACTTTGGTACGCAGGGGGAAGAAACACAGCGAAGTTGCAATTTGTGAGTGAACCGACAATTCCCTTTTACTACTTGTGCGACTGGGATAACCGCGGAATAGAAATTTATCAGAGCATCAAAAAAAATTATTTTCCGAATATTGAAATCTTAGTTCCGCAAGAACCAATAAAGTTCAGAGACAAAATCAGAGTTTGGAAAACGCAAATAGACAAATCACTTTTTTCAAATGAAGCAAATCAACTTTTACAAAAGCTGATTCCTGAAAAATGGATTGAAGAAGAAAGTATAAATCATAAATTATTGGTTGATTAATTTCAAAAAAATTGTTTATCAAAACAATAAGAAAAATTTTAACAACCCAATGATCTTACCTCAACACACCGTCACTCCCACCACCTGATTATCCTTATTGAATTTCATCATGTCGCTTAATAGCCCCGTCTGCCCTACGCTGAAAATCAAAATTATTTTTCCTCAAGACTTTTAATTTTTTGTTTTGTTCCCTCATCGATATAGGCATACTCAACCGCATTTTCTTCCCTATTGAATCTCATTTTGTCAATGTCATGAACCTGACAGACTATTGATAGCAGGCAATATAATTTTGAAAAAAAGAAGTTTATGAAAAAATATTTCTTATTTCTTGCTCTGGGCTTTTCAGCATTTTTGGCAGCCGCTCAAGATGCCCCCAAAGGGCTCAGGGTAAATGATGCCGCGCCTGCCTTTGCCGCCAAAGACCAAAAAGGCAATACCATTTCGCTGAAAGAACAATTAAAAAAAGGGCCAGTAGTGTTGCTATTTTACCGCGGTCAATGGTGTCCCTATTGCAACAAACAATTAAAAAGAATGGAAGACTCGCTTTCCCTGATCACCGCGAAAGGGGCAACCGTGATAGCCGTTACCCCGGAGAAACCTGAGAATATTGTGAAGACAATCCAAAAGACAAATGCATCCTATTCCATCCTGTATGATGAAGGCCTGAAAATATTAAAAAGCTATGATGTGGCTTATGCCCTGGATGAGAAAGGCATTGCCAGATACAAAAGCTATGGCATTGATTTCGCTCAGGCCAATGGCAGCAATGGAGCTAATTTGCCTGTGCCGGCGCTATACATCATCGGCAAGGATGGCAAAATCTCTTACCGCTATTTTGATGCTGACTATACAAAGCGGCCTTCGGTGGCAGAGATATTGTCCAATTTGTAAACAAATGCCAGATCAGTTTGAACATATATGATACAAAGCATGCCGGGGAGCAGAGGCACATGGGCTAAACCCTGCGCATTTTATTTTGAAAGTACGACAGCCTTTATGTGTTTATTATTTTTTCCGGGAACCTTTCTTACTGCGCTCCCGTATTACCATTTGAAAGAAAAATATATTAAAGCCTGACCGTGTAGAACCGATAGTAAAGAATATTTCTTGAAAAATATTGACGACATTCTTGCCGGCTGCATCAACAAAGAGCCTGCTCAGTTAAAGGCACTTTATGAACGGTATTATGGCTTTGCGCTAAAGCTTGCATACCGCTATCTGTACGTTTATGAAACAGCAGTGGATGTGGTGGATGACAGTTTCCTGAAAGCCTTTGCCAATTTACATTTGTTCAGGCTGCTCCCCGGTGAAGACAATGAACGGGTGTTTTTAGGATGGCTGAAAAAGATACTGGTAAACACGGCCATTGATGAGTTCAGAAAGAAACAGATGATTCCGGAGACCCGGGGCATACCCGAGAGCGTTTGGGATATTGCTGACCACGCAGGAAATGCGGACAACATTTTACTATACAAAGATGTGATCATTTCGGTGAAAGAGTTGCCGCCTGAATACAGGATCGTTTTCAACATGTACGTGATAGAAGGTTATAAGCACTTTGAAATAGCCGAAGCACTGAACATCCCGGTGGCTACTTCAAAATCACGGTTGTCGAAGGCCAGGACTTTATTGCAAAAGAAACTGAAAAAAACAGAAGAAGCTATCATATGCAGCATTTAGAGGAAAATAACATGGATGATCTTTTAAACAAGGCTGCTGAGGGCTACCCATTACGTGTGAACAGCAGCAATTGGGAAAGACTGTCTGCAAGGTGGGAACAACAATCCGCAACCGTTGCCAAAGAACGCAATCGCTGGCTGAAGAGATATTTTTTACCTATGTTGCTTTTAGCGTCCCTGACTGGCAGTTTTTTGTTTCTTTTTTTCTATGGAAACATTAAAAAAGATACTACAATAATAGCCGGGAAATATACCCGGCAAAATGAACGCAGCACAACGGCAATGAACATACGAAAAAGGGGT
>Ga0302280_1002647_pt1 | contig 13535 bp, 12 predicted proteins | sample III_Fen_E1_1_FD_198771 | JGI IMG/M metagenome (GOLD analysis project Ga0302280, IMG submission 198771) | Peat permafrost microbial communities from Stordalen Mire near Abisko, Sweden - III_Fen_E1_1 | ecosystem: Environmental > Terrestrial > Soil > Wetlands > Permafrost | place: Sweden: Abisko...
AGAAATGGTTAAAGAAATGTTAGCTACAAATATAATTACCGTAGGTTGTCATTCTCATTCACATAAATATTTTAAGGGAATACCCACCTCTGAAATTGAAAATGAAATAATTACTTCTCAAAAACTTATAAAAGATAAATTAAATATAATTAACACCATTTTTTCTTATCCTGGTGGATATATAGGAGAAAAAGGAAACACGTACGAAATCCTAAAAAATAATGATATCCAACTGGCTTTTGGTGCACAAACTAATATAATAGAAAATATAGATACAATAGATTGTTTTAATATTCACCGTATTAATATATCTAACGATAATAAATTTACAAATACTAAAGCAAAACATAGGTTTGAAGTATTGGTAAACCCACTTTTAAATACCTTAGGTAAATATAATAAATTAAATTTTTTAGTTAACAGCTTAATAAAAATAATCAAATAAAACTATTGCCCAGAAATGCTGTTTAATTCGTTTGAATTTGCGTTGTTTTTACCCATTGTTTTTTTACTTTATTGGTTTGTATTTAACAAACAGGTAAAGTGGCAAAATTTATTTTTATTAATTGTAGGCTATATTTTTTATGGCTGGTGGGATTGGCGTTTTCTTTTACTTATTGCTTTTAGTACAACCTTAGATTTTTGTATCGGTGTTCAACTTGATAAAACTGATAATGCAAAAAAAAGAAAACTTATATTTAGTTTAAGTTGTTTAGTTAATCTAGGTTTTCTTGGCTTTTTTAAATACTATAATTTCTTTGTAGATAATTTTGTTTCCATTGTTGAGAGTTTAGGGTTTCATCCGGCAATTAATATTCTAAGGATTATTCTACCTGTTGGAATCAGTTTTTATACATTTCAATCGTTAAGTTATACTGCCGATGTTTATTTTAAAAAAATAAAACCTACAACTGATTTTATTTTATTTGCAGCCTTCATTAGTTTCTTTCCACAGTTGGTTGCCGGCCCAATTGAGCGGGCTATTAATCTGCTTCCTCAATTTGAAAACAAACGACAATTTAATTATGAAAAAGCCCAACAAGGTATGCAACAAATACTATGGGGTTTGTTTAAAAAAATAGTTATTGCTGATTCTTTGTCTGTTTATGTAGATCAGATATTTGGAAATTATCAATCCCTTCCGGGAAGTACTTTATTATTAGGTGCCATTTATTTTTCCATTCAAATTTATTGCGATTTTTCAGGATACTCAAGCATTGCTATAGGTGTTGCCAAATTATTTGGATTTACTTTAATGCAAAATTTTTCATACCCTTATTTTTCAAAAAATGTAGCTGAATTTTGGCGCAACTGGCATATATCCCTTTCAACCTGGTTTAGAGATTATGTATATATTCCCTTAGGCGGTAGCCGTGGTATTAGGAGTAGAATCGCTTTAAATACACTTATTGTTTTTTCTTTAAGTGGGTTATGGCATGGTGCAAACTGGACGTTTGTCGTGTGGGGATTATTAAATGGATTATTTATTATCCCAATAATTTTTTTATCTCGAAATAAAAAAGAGAAACCTTCTAATTTCATTCTAGATACAGCAAAAACTGTATTTACTTTCTTTTTAATAACACTGATTTGGATTTTTTTTAGATCACAAAATATTACACAGGCATTTCAATATTTGAATATTTTATTTTCCAAATCATTATTTACATACCCAATACAACATGGAATGGCATTAGCCCTTCCACTTATTTTACTTTTGTTTTTAATAGAACTTATTAGAAAAAATAACGTCCAAATACTTCAGCCAAAACAATTCCCTGTATTTGCAAGGTGGGGTGTTTATTTAATTATGATAATAACTTGTTTGGTTTTTTTTAAACAAAATCAGGCATTTATATATTTTCAATTTTAGGATGAAAAAGTTTCTACTAAAAATATCTAGCCTGTTAGTGTTAACACTTTTACTTCTTACAGGAGCACTGTTTTTTGTACCCGATGTTATTTCAAAGGATAGCATCTTAGAAGGACTTTTAGATAAACATGAAATGCTGGAAAGAATAAATGGTGAAAAAATTATTTTTATTGGGGGCTCAAATATTAGCTTTGGATTGGATAGTAAGAAAGTAATAGAAAAATTTAGTAAACCTGTTGTAAATATGGGTGTGCATGCTAATTTGGGATTAGAATTTACAATAAATGATGTAAAATCTTATATTAATAAAGGAGATGTTGTTGTATTAGCACCAGAGTACGAAAATTTTTATACAGATGATTTCTATGGAATGATGGAATTAGTTTCTGTTCTTTTTGATATTGATCCTTCTGGCAGAAAATTAGTCGACTTAACCCAATGGCGACACCTTTTTAAATATATACCAACTTATTCAGCTAAAAAAATTAAAAATTATATTTTTTCCCCATTTGAAAAAAAGACTTCATCTTCGATAATAAGCCCTTATGATAGAAAATCTTTTAATGAATTTGGAGATACATATATCCATTGGTCATTACCAAATCAAAGCCATTTGTGCAGTAAAAAAACTAATGGTAGCGAAAAAATAAATACTGAAGTAATGACATTTCTTAAAAACTTTAAAGAATATACAGAGGATAGGCAAGCAAAATTAATTATACTTCCTCCTGTAATTGAAAGTCAATCTTATGATAGTCTTACAAATGTAATTGATTTAATAAATAAGTCGCTTAGCAGCAATTCTATTCCATATAGTGCAGAGCCTGTTAGGTATAAATTTTCTTCTGATCTTTTTTTTAACACCTATTATCACCTGAATAAAAAAGGTGTGGATAAACGAACACAGTTGGTAATTGAAGATTTGAACAATATAGTTGCCGGAGGAAAAAAACCATGAGTATTGAGACATCTTCAGATAAAAAGAATGTGATTTCGAAAAAAGGAATAAATAGTATTTATCAGATTAAACTTGCTGCAAAGAGTTTTCTCACAAAAGGCCATGAGCGGAGCCTTAAAACAAAAAAAAATATTCTCACGTCTATAGCTTTAAAATCTGTTAGCATTTGTATAAGCTTCATGCTTATTCCACTTGCTTTAAATTATCTTAATCCTATAAAATATGGCATTTGGCTTACACTAACTTCTGTTATTGGTTGGTTTGCCTTTTTTGATATTGGTTTAGGAAACGGTTTGCGAAATAAACTGGCCGAAGCTTTTGCCAAAAATGATACTGAATTGGCGCGTACATATATCAGCACATCCTATGTTATATTAAGTATTATTATAGGTGTTGTTTATGCTTTGTTTATTTTAATTTTTCCATATATAAACTGGAGCAAAATTTTAAACACACCACCTGAAATGAGTGTGGAAATAACTAAACTAATATTTATTGTATTTAGTTTTTTCTGCCTTCAATTTATTATTAAGCTTATTACTATGATTTTAAATGCCAATCAACGCTCAGCTATTAGTGGCGGCATTAATACCCTTGCAAGCTTACTATCACTAATTGTCATTTTTATTCTAACCAAGGTATCGCATAGCTCTTTGCTTTGGCTTAGTGTAGGTGTAAGTGCAGCTAATATTATCTCTCCGCTAATTGTTAGCATTTGGTTTTTTAGCACAGACTATAAACACCTTATCCCTTCTTTTAAATACGTAAAATTTAGTAGCGCTAAAGATTTAATGGGTCTTGGATTTTTATTTTTTATTATGCAGTTTGCTGCTCTTGTTTTGTTTGCTACAGATAATTTTATTATTGATCAGCTTTATGGTCCTGAAGAAGTAACGCCTTATAATATAGCGTTTAAATATTTTAGTATTATAACTATGGGTTTTACAATTATTACCACACCCTTTTGGACTGCATATACTGATGCCTATCATAAACAAGATTATGATTGGATAAAGCGCATCACAAAAAAACTGACACTATTTTGGACATTGTTGCTATTGCTTGTAATAATGATGATTTTTTGCTCTAGTTTGTTCTATAAAATATGGATTGGAGATAAAATTAAAATACCATTTATATTATCTATCTCAATGGGTGTGTGGGTTTTAATTTCAAGCTGGATTACCATTTTTGGTAATTTTTTAAGTGGTGTTGGTAAAATAAGACTTAGTTTATATCATTCGTTAATTATGATTGTGGTTAATATCCCTTTATCTGTTTTTTTAGCAAAATATTTAAATCTTGGCAGTACTGGTGTTATAATAAGCACCTGTCTATGTATGTTACCTCAGGTATTTATAAACCCCATTCAGTACCATAAAATAATAAATTTTAGAGCCAAAGGCATTTGGAATAAATAAGTAGTTATGACTTTATTAAAGTTTTTTAAAAAAACAAGAACTGCCTTTAGACTTACCTATTGGGAGATAATTAAAGTGTGGTGGCTGATACTACCTGTAAGAAAAAGCAATTCTAATTATACTAATAGATTCTCTATTGGTATCGTTACCTATATAAACAGGTACGATAAATTATTTAAACCCCTGATTAAGAATCTGTGCAAACTGTTTCCTGATGTCGAGATTGTAGTTGCCATAAACGGTTATTACGACCAAGAGAAGCAACAGAAATATCTAATAGAAATAAAAGCGTTGTTAGCTAAATACCCTAACGTAAAATATATTGAATATAATGAGGGGCAAAGCCTGAGTAAGCTATGGAACCAATTAGTTATACAAGCTACAAACGAAAAAGTATTTATTTTTAATGATGATGTGAAAATTGCGCCTTATTTTAGGGAGAATATGGAGGACTCGGGCATCTTAAAAAAAGAACTTGGTTTGCTTAACTGGAGCTGGAGTCATTTTTTAATTTCTAAAAGCATTATACATCAAATAGGTTGGTTTGATGAGCGCTTTCCGGGTGTTGGTAACGAAGATGAAGATTATGAAGCCCGTCTGGTTATTGCGGGTATATATATAGAATCGGTTGAGATAAGCGGATTAAAGAACATTATTATACAAACACAGGATTTCTCTTATGGCAAGCATACCGAAACTGTAAACATTAAATACGTGAAAGGAAACAAAACCGTTTTCGATAAAAAATGGGATATGCTGCCCGAGCACAAAGAGGGCTATGTGTTTGTGCGTTTGCTGGGCAAACACCTTAAATTAAATGCAGGTATGGAAACACCCTGTTTTTATAAAGACTTTAAATGGTAAGTGTTCCTTTAGAAAATAAAGAACCACCCAAAATTATAGTTTACTTATTAAATCGGTTATTTGATTAGCAGCATCTACACAGGTGGTTAGCTTTCCGCTAAAAATGCTGTATATATAGTTTCCGTTATCCATTAGCAGGGTTGGGCGCGCATCGTCTATTTCCTGTTGGGGCAATACAATGCGGGTGGTTATCCAACTGCCAATTAGTTTCATGTTTTTAATGATGGGGTAATAAGGAGTTGATTTTTCCATGATGTCCATTTCAACCATACCGTTAATGGGAGTCCAGTCTATATTTTTTTTGCCTACATGCTGCTCTATTACAGAATGTACTACGTGGTATAAAATAAAGGTACCCTTTTGAAAACCTTTTGGCATGAGAGAGCAAAACGGGCCATCCATAATGGTTACACCAAATGGTGAAGATGGATTTTGCATTTCTAAAATGGGCATAACGCATAACTGATATTTGGCATTGATGGGTTCTCGGTCAAAGGTACTTAGCACATCAGAAAGCCCTGAGTAGGTTGCGTTTATAATAATATCACAATTTATTTTATGGTAATTAGTAAGGGTAATTTCTTTACTGCTGCCAGTCTCTTTTAAAGATATAGGTTTTGCATTTCGTAGCACCTGTATGTTTTTGCAGGCAGCAATGCGGTATAACACTATTTGTTTTAACGCATCATAATCAAATATGGGTTCGGGGGTTAGCCAACAGGCTTCCAGTAAATCCTTATTTAGTATACCATCCTCAGGCCATGATTCGTTTAACGGTAAATTTAAGGATGCAGCAAACTCAACAAACTGTTGGGCATTTATATGCGAGTTATTTTTGGCAATGGCATAATACTTTTTAAAAGAGTTATTGATGGTCTTGCCATAAAACGCACTAAAAGAAGTTAGTCCTGCTAAAGATTCCTCACAGGTTGCACGACTTCGGGGATAATGATAGCCATAATGGATTCTGTTTTGGTTAACCATGGACGCCTCTTGCATCACATCATTTCCTTTTTCGAGTACGGTAACTTTGAACCCTTTTTCTCCTAACACAATGGCTGCAGTTAACCCAAATATGCCCCCGCCAATAATTACAACATGCTTATCAAGCTCCAAAATACTGTCCTCCGTTAATATGAATAACCTGTCCCGTGACATGTTCTTGGGTTAATAGAAAGTTAATAGCAGCAGCACAATCATCGGCAGTTGCTAGTCTTTTATTCAGGGTATTATTAATGTGTTTTTCTCTGAAATCATCTGTCATACCTTTAAACACGGGACTATTTTCTACCAACCCGGGTGAGATACAATTTACCCTGATTTTATATTTACTTAACTCTACGGCAAGTGTGCGGCAAAGTGAGATAACAGCACCTTTGGCTGTTGCATACATGGGGTCGTAACTGCCTTTATTAGCTGCAATAGAAGATATGAATACAATAGCGGCTTGTTCTTTTAAAGTCTTTAACAACACTTTTGTGGTGTTTAACGGACCTGTTACATGTATTTGAAGCATTTTATTTTGATGCTCCATACTCATTTCAACAAGTGATTGCTTGGGCTCATATCCGGCAGCAAAAATAATTCCATCAAGCGGGGTAGTAAACTCATTTAACTTAGCTATGCTACTATAATCAGTTAAATCTAAATACAGACTATCTGTTTGCTTGTCTGCCACTTTCTTAGAAGTACTCTTAATTACACGATGATTATTTGCCCTTAGAAGTTCTGATATTTTAGCTCCAATACTACCCGAAGCCCCTACTACTAAATACGTTTTCAAATGCTTATAAAATGGTTTAGTTTGTGCCAAATATACTTAAAATAGTTTTTGGAATAGGTAAGTAATCTAATTGCATAATTAACTTTCTTCTCTTAGTAACAATACCTTTTAAAGCAATCTGTTTTGCTAAATTTGTACGAAATTGTAACTGGATATTTGTGCTTATGCAAAAGAAAACCTTTGTAACTATTTTTCCTATTTGCGAGAACGTTCATTTAACAACTGATATAGGCCAAATTCCGTTTTTTATGCATAAAAATCATGGTTATGATTCTACCATTGTTGCATATAAAAATAATGAGAGCTACCCCAATTTGGAGGGGGAAGTAAAGGGTTTAAGAATGGATTTCTTAGAAAAGAAAGACAGGTTTGTTTTTTTGGAGAGAGCCGTTTTACGATACATTAAAAAGAACGCAAAGAATATAGATGTACTTGACTTATACCACTTCTCTAAATTTACGTTTGTATACGGGCTATTATATAAAAAACTGAATCCAAAAGGTATTTTATTAATAAAGTTAGATGCGTATAATGAAACTTTTGCGGAAGGAAACGTAATTCAACACTCTACAAACAAATTGAAAAATACTTTCTTTAAATATTTAGAACGTAAGTTTTTAAAGAAAGTGGATTTATTGTGTATTGAAAATAGTGAAGGAGAAAGGCTCTTGAAAAAGATGTATCCCAGTGTTGCATCAAAGGTTATTTTCTTGCCTGTTGGAGTAAATGATTTATTTTTAGCTGACGCTTTTAAGAACAAGGTAAAAGATTTTGATGAAAAAGAAAATGTAATCCTTTCCTTAGGTAGAATTGGCGAGCCAATAAAAAACCATGAAATGATTTTGAGAGCATTGACAAAAACAGAGATGAAAGATTGGAAAATGGTTTTTGTAGGGCCTGTTAATGAAAACTTTGCAAACTATTTTAATGAATTAAGTAAGGAGCACTCCTTTCTTAAAGAAAAAGTAATCTTTACAGGCAAGATAACAGATAGAATTGAGTTATACGAATGGTATAACAAGTCTAAAATATTTTGCATGACTTCCTGGCACGAGTCTTTTTGTCATGCTATTGGTGAGGCTTTTTATTTTGGAAATTATATTGTAGGTACTGAAGGTATCATGAGTATGAAAGATATTACCGATAGCAGTAAGTATGGTATAACCTTAAAAGCTGATGATGATAATACCTTGGCAAATACCTTCCAAGATTTAATAAATAATCAAACAAGTATTAGGGAGCTATACCCTCAAAGGGTAAAGCACTCACACACCTATTTTATTTGGTCAGAGATTATAAATAAACTCAATATTCAAATAAATAAAATTAATATGACTAATGCTTAAAGGTGGTATTGGTTTACATAAAAAAAGCGAACCTGATTTACCATTGGTAAGTATAATTACCGTTGTATATAATGGTGCCAAGCATATTGAACAAACCATTAACAGTGTGCTTAACCGATCTTATAAAAATATTGAATATATTATTGTTGACGGAGGTTCTACGGACAACACCATAGAGATTATCAAGCACTACGAAGACAAAATAGATTACTGGCAAAGTGAAAAAGATAATGGAATTTACTTTGCTATGAATAAAGGCATCTCTTTGGCTAAAGGAGAATTAATAGGCATACTAAATGCAGATGATTATTACTTATCCGGTACAATTACAAAGGTAGTTGAAACTCATAAAAAAAATCATGCAGATATTTATCATGGAGATATACAATACATAGCAGAGAGCGGAGAGTTATTATCACCCGCAACACCTGATATTAGCAAAATGAATGAAATGCCGGCTATCTTTCACCCTACCTGCTTTGTAAGAAAGTCTGTATATGATAAAGTAGGTATGTTTGATACACAATATAAAATTTCTGCTGATTATGATTTTCTGTTACGTTGTTTAAAGCAAAACTTTTCTTTTCAATACATCCCTGATGTACTTACATGTTTTAGATTGGGTGGTATGAGTAGCTCTTGTGCCAGCAATATAGAGGGATATAAGATTATGAAAGTTCATCAAACAGGGCATCATCAAAAAATAATATTCAGAGGTATAAAATGTTACGTAAAGACATTCATTAAAAAAGTAATAAATTTGGGAAGAACCAAATGATAAACTTCATAAGTTATATAGAAGCCGTATTTCGTAATGTATCATCCAGATGGAAGGGGAGATTATTAAAACTGTACCTTATGATACATGGCTGTAAAGTAGGTAAAGGTTTAAAGTGTTCGGGCTTTCCCTACTTCAAAGGGTTTCCAAACAAAAATATTTTTATCGGAGATTATGTTGATTTAGGGAGAAATAATACCATCGAACTTTCTAAAGAAGGGAAATTAATTTTAGAAGACTACGTACTCTTTCATCAAAATATTTTAATCAGTTGCAATAAAGAAATAAGAATAAAGAAATGGGCAGGGCTTGCCGAGAATGTGAGTGTTAGAGATGGCAGCCATCAGTTTGCTAAAGGCGATTATTTCCGTAAACAAGATGGAATTGCCGAAGCTATTGAAATTGGAGAGGGTTCGGGAGTAGGAGCAGGGTGTGTGGTGTTGATGGGCGCTAAAATTGCGAAAGGAGTTTTTATTGGCTCTAACTCTATGGTAACAAAAAAGACAATAACCGAAGAGGATGGTATATATGCAGGTAACCCCATTAAGTTAATTGCTAAAAGAGAATAAAATTTTCAAAGAAAAATGACGGACAAGAGTAAAGTGGTGAAGGAGCTTTTTGAAAATACAGCGCTCTATCTTACCTACGATTATAATATTCAGATACGCAAAGAAACGGTTGAAGCTTTTACATCAACCATTAATTTTGCTCATGTGCTGGATATACCAAGTGGTACGGGTGCTATGTCTATTCCCTTATTGGGTAGAGCTGAAAAGCTTACATTAATAGATATTTCAGCTAATATGCTTTCTATTGCAAAAAAGAATATTCCTGAAAAAGATGTATATAAAACAGAAATAATTAATGCAGATTTCTTTGAACTTAACTTGCCCAACAATTCGTACGATTTAATTATATGTTTGGGTTTATTGGCGCATGTAGATTCACCGGAGCAATTACTAAATAAACTTTCGGCATTGCTTAAACCTAACGGCTTGCTTATTATTCAAAACACAGATGCCTCTCATTTATACAGTCATTTTATTCGTATATACTTAGGCCTTAAAAATTTAATTCATAAACAAACCTATCAACTAAACAAAGTATCTGCAACCTTTATAGAGAAAACATTACAGCAAAACAATTTGGAACTAATCAAATCATACCGTTATAATCAATCCTTTCTTGGCTTTTCTAATTTGTTTTCTAACGATAAAAAGTACAGACTAACGCGTAGCATCTTTGGTGATGCAGCAAACCCTAAGCATCAGTCTTTCGGTAGTGATTATACCTACCTGTTTAAAAAGAAACCATAAACTTGAGTTCTGAAAAAAAAATTAACCTCCTTGTCGTTCCCGATCTCTTCCCAAAGTTTGAAGGAGATGTGCAAGGCATTTTTATTTTAGATTACCTAAAGTCTGTTAAAGCGTATTGCAGTACCCATGTTCTTTTTATGAGGCTTAGCGGTAAAAAGGGTTTGCATACTGAAATAAGCAATGATGCAACCATACACCGCTATTGTGTATCCTCTAAAAAAATACCGTCTTTCTTAAAACCATTTGCTTACATAACCTGGTTTATAAAAGGGTATCAGTTAGGTAAGAAATTTACAGATACAGATATTATTCATGCACACGGTAGTATTTTAAGCGGTACTTTGAGTTGGCTCTTGGCTAAAAAATTAAGAGTACCTTTTATCATAACCGAGCATCAGGGGCCTTTTTCTATGACCAGCGATAGTTTTTGGAAACTACGTTGGACAAGATTTATCATGCAAAGAGCCAATGCTGTATTAACTGTAAGCAACCATTTAAAAGAAGAAATACTAACTGCCAACATACATCCTAAAAAGATAGTAGTTACCCATAACCCTGTTGATACGGATTTGTTTCAGCTAAAAACAAATACAGCAACTACAAATAACATATTATTTGTTGGCAGACTGGATGAATTTAAAGGAGCTTTACGTTGCGTAAAAGCTTTCCATAAAATAACAGCACAATACCCTTTGTATACATTTACTATTGTAGGAGATGGCGAAGATATGCTGCCTATAAAAAGTTATATAGAAAGCAACCCGTCTTTAAAATCAAAAATATACCTGAAAGGAAGTATGTCTAAAGCTGCTATTGCTGCTGAAATGCAGGTAGCAGATTTTTTTATTTTCCCCAGCAGACACGAGAGCTTTGGTTTGGTTATAGCAGAAGCCATGTCTTGTGGTTTGCCTGTTATTGCAGGTAACCAAACAGCACCTAAGGAATATGTAACTAAAGATTGCGGCATACTTATTCCACCCGATGATATAGATGCTATGGCAACAGCCATGCAGCAAATACTAAATAACGACTCTGCTTATCAGGCAAATGCTATACGCCAACACATAGTAAGTAATTTTAGTTTTGCTGTTTTTGGCAAAAGACTACAAACTATTTATCAAGAGACTTATTTACGGTAGTAATAAATCATTTTACCGTAAGACGGACTGCCCATAAAAGTGGCTCTGCCAAACTCCATACGTTCAAACTTAGTTACATCAAACCAATGGAGCTCAGCCAGCATTTGCTCTTCTAATTCCGGATAAACAACCACCGTAGTTACCTTACTCTTATCCTGAATCATAGTAAACCGGTTATCGCCAAAATAACGCTGCACTTCCTTCTCTCCGTAATCCAATTCAAAAGGCGTGTAGGTATAAAAATCAGGAAAAAGATATACATGCTTTCTGCCAACTGGAATAGCACGCAAATAAGCTGCCATAGGGCAGGCAATTTTAAGCATAGGGTTACCTACAATAACTATGCAGGATGAAGTGTCGGTATGTTCTATAACGGAAGTTAAGTATTGCTTGGTTACCCTTCCCTCCTCTCCGTATAAATAACCCCTAACTACCAGTCTGAACGTATTAACACCTAAAACAACTATCAGCAAAAAACTTATAGATAGCTTTAAGAAACTGCTAAGTTGTTGCTTTTGCAGGTGGTGCAATACGTATATATTTAAAAAGCATATACCCGTAATACCGGGTATCAGATAACGTTCGTTAATACCACTCTTAAAATACAATACAAATTGAGGAAGGATAATTAACAGAGAAAGAATGACTGCATGTTGATGTTTTACCAAACTCTGCTTAAACGATTTTTTAATAAAAATAATATACGCCAAGCCAAAAGCAGGTATAAGAAAAAGAAAATTCTTTATGGCATATACATATACCAAGTTCCATGCTTTTTTTATGTTTAAATAATTATCATCTGCACCCGCAAACCCTGTTTTTGTAAGCCCTATGAGTTTCCAGCTGATAAATAATTCTGCCAGGCAAATAACAGCTAAAACACTTATCACAGTTATGTTCTTTTTAAACGCCTGTATGATGTTTGTTTTATTTTCTGCGCTATAAAGCCACGCATATAAAAAGGCAACCGCCGGAAGCATCATCATAATGTTTTCTTTGCATAACGAACTGCAAAATATCAGGAAAATAAAAAGGGCATCATTACGTTTTTTAATCTGCGGGCTTCGTAATCCTTTTACCATGCAAACCAATGCCATAGCCAGAAAGACCAGTGCCAGTGGTTCTGCCGTAAACAAACGCCAAAAGGCAGATGTTTGCACACCCACAACCGTAAGCATAGTAAATAAGAGCGAGAGTGCATTAGAGAAATTTACCAGCCTGCAAAACCTGAAAAGAAAATAACAAGCCACAATACAGTGCAGGGCAATAAAAGCTGCCCAGGCAGGAAAGTACGTGCCAAACACAACCGCTTCTACCATTTTAGGCGGGTAAAAGAACGGACGAAAGCGTGTTTCAAAATCGCGCTTTTGCCACCTGATGTAGGTTTGCACAATGCCTTTGTGTTCTATATTTATTTCATCGTTCATCTCTACAATGGCTTGGTCGTCTTCAAAATGAAAACCCGAAAAGAGCGTGCCTACCGAAATAAAGATACCATACCACAAAAAGAAAAAGAATAAGAAGGTACGAAGCCTTGAGGCAAAAAGTCGGTTAAATAAATTTGTCATATAAATAGATTGCACTAAGGTAAAAAAAATAGGCTAAGGCTAAGACAAAGTTATTTGTGTAAACTAAAACGAAGAGTTTATCCCTAACGCCCCGGATATAGGTAACCATCGTGGTTTGAAAACCGAGCGCGAGCCCGACCAAACGCGGAGCAGTGTGGCTTGTGTGTGGCAGATCGTTTGGTCTTGACTTTTTGTTTCTTTTTCGTCAAGGAAAAAGAAAACATAATTACTTTGTTTTATATTTGTTCTAAATGAACCGAGCCTTCAGGCGAACAACATATCACAATAAAAAATAAACAATAACGAGATATGAAATACACTATTATACTTTTATTGTTAAGTTGTGCTTTGTGGGGGCAAGATGATACTAATTCTCCTACTTTAATTCACATTAAGGATACCGTTAAATCATATTATATTGGCGAGCGGGGACATTACGAGGCGGAGGACTACTATTGGTATCATAAAGGTTGGGATGCTGAACGTCAC
>Ga0302280_1002652_pt1 | contig 13523 bp, 13 predicted proteins | sample III_Fen_E1_1_FD_198771 | JGI IMG/M metagenome (GOLD analysis project Ga0302280, IMG submission 198771) | Peat permafrost microbial communities from Stordalen Mire near Abisko, Sweden - III_Fen_E1_1 | ecosystem: Environmental > Terrestrial > Soil > Wetlands > Permafrost | place: Sweden: Abisko...
TTCATCAGAACCACCAATGAAATCCCCCAATGCTTCTGGCACTACCTGCCATGTCACGCCAAATTTATCTTTATTAATCCACCCACACTGACCCGTCTGGCCACCTTCACCGAGCTTCTGCCAAAAATAATCTACCTCTTCCTGTGTCTTGCAATTTATTACAAAGGAGATAGCACCACTAAATGTAAAATGAGGGCCACCATTGAGAGCTGTATACTCCTGCCCTTCAAGCTCAAAAGAGGCTACCATGACAGAACCTTTTGGCTTGCCAGATATTTCTTCGTTTGCTTCCTTGTACAGACTGTCATCTCCCATTTTTGATTCTATTTTCTTTGCTGGATTTCCATTGAAGACATCTACATAAAAGCGTGCAGCTTCCTCTGCCTGTGTGTCAAACCATAAAAATGGGGTAATTTTTTGCATATGTAAAAGTATACCACCTACCTTACCCTACCCAAAAAGGGAAGGTCGAGGCTGAGCTTGGAGCGGTCGCCGGCGAGGAAGAGCTTTTTTCTTTGTGCTCGTCTATCTAAGGGTAATTTTCCAGAGGTTTTTGAGGCCAGAATACTTGAGCCCAGATAGATAGTACCGAGGCCATATTTACGCCCAACTCTATCGATAATAGAAAACACTTTAGAACTTTTCTCATTTTTTTCGCTTTCACCAAAAAGATCGACGGCTGTGTGACCTTCGGGAATTATTCCGGAAAGAGAGACACCTGTGGCACGATATAAAATGTCGGACTGAAAGATCTCATTAAAATGTTCTTTAATAATGGTCATCATTTCGACTGGTGTTGAAAGAGGCAGAGACAAAGAAACATCGAAGCTATGATAGACAAATTCTTTTGTCTTCAAATAAAAACGTAGGTGCCGACACTTTGCTCCATACCTTCGCACCTGAATGCAGGCGGCCTCAACATTTTTTGAAAGTTGTGAAAGGAGATAGGCAGGATCAGAGGAATGTGGACTGAACGTACGCGACTTAATGACGGACCCTGCACTTCCCTCACCATCGAGAGTAAGCTCTTTTACTTTTTTGCCTCGAAGCTCCTGCCAAATCTCTCGGCATGGCTTTGCGAGGTTGTGTACAGTGAGCCAGCCTCCTTCTTTTGAGGCAAGATCGAAGGCTGTCTTAATGCCGAGATTACCAAGCATCACTGCCGTCGACGGACCAATGCCCCAAATGCGGCTAATGGGCGTTTCTTTAAGAAAGCTGTCGAGATTCAATTGTCTTACAGAAGTAAATCCTGCGGGCTTTCGGTATTTTGACGCTGTCTTTGCTAACACTTTATTTGGGCCCATGCCGACACCAAAGGTCAGGCCGAGCCCACTGAGTTTCATATGTTTGCGATGAAGTGGTTCAAGCAAGAAAATGCCAGAGTCTAGAAACAGACCGACGTAATCCTCGATACCCAGGAAAAGGCCTATAAGGCCTGTATACGCAAGTTGGAGAACCTCGCACACATGAGAGCCAGTGAGGAGATATCTTCAGAGGAATACGCCAAAATGAAAACAGAGGAACTTGAAAAAAAGACCGACTTGGAGAAAGCTAGAGGAAAGACTGGTCAAGACATTAACCACTGGATCGAGACGGGTGAAGAGATGATGACTTTTCTAGAAGACGCTAAGAAAAAGTTTGAAAAAGGGAGCCGTGAGATCAAAAGAGAGCTTATGTGCACTCTTGGTTCGAACCTTTTGGTATTTAATAAAAAACTCAATGTTAACTTGGCAGAAACACTATTGCCTATCCAAAAAATCTCACCTATCGTTAGGGAAATTAAAAATAGGTTAGAACTCCCAAATAACCAAGTGAATCAAGAGGATTTCGATGGTTTGTGCCATCAAAATCCAGTAGTGCTGCGGGACTAGGACTCGAACCTAGATACTATGCGCCAAAGGCACATGTCCTACCATTAGACGATCCCGCAATGTTCATTTGGTGTTACCAAATGCCTAACTATTCTGCCCTAGAACCTTGATGAGGGCAAGCTCAAGCGGTAATGACGCAATAGAAGCGCGGCCAATTTGATCGGAGGCGGCGAGCAATTCGGAGAGGACGGCTGAGGTAATGTGCGTGTCCTTCTCGGCAGCAAGCTTTTTGAGGAAGGCTAGGTCGGCCTCTGTCACCTCTCCCTTAATATGACCTTCGAGCTCGGGAGCATAGCGGAGCAATAGGACATAACGAGCCTTTTGAATGAGGAGTTTGGCAAAGAGCTTCATGTCGATGTCAGCTGATGAGGCCTTGCTTACAAGCTCGAGAGCCTTGGGCAGGTCTTTTGTAGCAATGGCTCCTAGAAGGTCGTTGAGCCAGACATTCTTCGGAGCGCCGACGATTTCTTCCACTTCCTCAAGTGAAATGTTTTCGCTCTTTCCGCCTTCGGTGCTTGCCAGTGCCTTCTGCAAAATACCGAGAGTATCACGAAATGATCCCTCTCCCATCATGGCAACGAGCTCGGCCGCCGCAGGGTCGATAACTCTTCCCTCTTTCTTGGCTGTCTTTGTGACAACACTTTTCAAAATTTCTGGAGAGGGCTTTTTAAAATTGAAAACTTGGCAACGAGAAATAACTGTCTCAGGCAACTTTTCCATTTCAGTAGTAGCAAGAATGAAGATGACGTGAGCAGGTGGCTCTTCCAAGGTTTTCAAAAGTGCATTGAAGGCTTCTTTCGTGAGCATGTGCACTTCGTCGACGATAAACACTTTATATTTTGATTCAAATGGCAACGTGTTGACGCTCTCACGGATTTCGCGAATGTCGTCGATGCCACGGTTGGACGCCGCGTCTATTTCATAGAGGTCGGCTTCTGATGTGCCAATCTCCTTAGCGAGAATGCGAGCAATGGAAGTCTTACCTGTGCCGCGACTCCCAGCAAAAAGATAGGCGTGAGCAATGGCTCCTGACTTGATCTCGCCTTCAAGAGTAGAGACGATGGATTCCTGCCCTATCACTTCCTTAAAACCGGCTGGACGGTATTTACGGTAGAGTGCTGTGTGAACTTTGGTTTCTGACATGCGGACATTATAGCAAAAAGAAAGGCCTGCCGCCCGAATGAACGAGGGGCAGGCCTTTCGAAGATATCTGTAAAGAAAACTAGTCGAGAAAAGTAACCTTGTCGTCAGCATCAAGCATGGTGAAGAGAGAGGTCGTCATTGGGTCGAGGCCGAGGCGAGTGCATTCGCCGATAAACCAATCCTTCTTTGCAGGGTCGGTTGCATATGAGTAGTCTGTTTTGAAGGCATCACCCCAGGCAGTGATTTCTTCATCTGTCTTTGGAGTGCCATGATCCTTTACCCATTGTGCGATTTCTTCATCAGTGTGACCTTCTACTACAAAGGCCTTAAAATCATCTCCCTTAATTCCCTTAAAACCAAAAAGCATGTTGTCGAGCGGGCAATCAAAATGATACTCGCCATTTGTGCCGGCAATAGTGGCGCGGCATTTGTCGATAGTGCGAGCAATGATGGCAAAGCCTCCGATGCGATCGTATGGGCTTCGTGGCTTTTCCTTTGTAAGATCTTTTGATTGGTTCATGTGTTTTATGTAATTAACCGTGCAATAATAAAATTAATAATGTGAGAATAGTATAGCAACACATCGAAGAACGTCAATGCGTTGACGTTACTAGAGACGAGTGGTTTGGCTAGTTATTACAAACCAAGAAAAAATGTGACTATCTAAACAGCAACCTTTTTAATAAATTTTGAGACCTCTTCAAAATTTTTCTTGTTGATGGAGAGCTCGAGAAAACGTCCAACTTTTTTGTCGTTCAAAAGGCCCGATTCAATTAGGATTTTGATGTGATGTGAGACGGTGGGCTGTGAGAGATCGGTAATCTTCTCTGCCTCGGCGCAGGTAATAGTGCCTCGTTTAGAAATTTCTTCGAGAATGGCTAGGCGATTCTTATCTGCCAAGGCATTGAGTTGTTTAATAAAGGTGTCTTTCATTAGGGCTATTATATACCATAAAGCAATCAAAATATAAAAAGAAAAATGGGGACCCTTATGGTGGAGGGTCCCCGTTGCATGAGCGCCGGGCCGCGTCGTCGTTAAATATTCAAGACGTCGGGCGCGATAGCGAGGGCCGAGGCGCGAAGGCCGGGCGAGTCGCCGGAGTTGCAGTTGAGAATCGAGCTTTCAGGTGTGCCTATTGTCGAACGGTTGGAATGACGTTGTCGCATTCGCATAACGATTGGCCTTTCGGTTGATGTTGTTTTCGTTGTTGTTTGGTGAGCCCAACTGCGGGGAATGTCCCTGCTGTGTTGGTCTTGCCGATATCCTAGCATAGTAATAAAACTTGTCAAGCACTTTTAACTGTGGTCTAAAAAAAGCCTTGTTTTTCACTATTTTTAAAGAAATTAGGGGTCGCTTCTTGCAAGAAGCGACCCCTGTGTGAATTGTTATTGCGATGTTACAGACAAGGTAAGCCTGTATTGTGATTTGCGGAACTCGTACAGAGTCCGCGCCTCCCCTTCCTTTTCGATAACCTCTCTCACGCCCTTGACCTCAATGCCGATGGTTCCGCTCGTCTCATTTTCAGTAGTAACGAAATGATAGTACACAACCTGATCATTTCCTTTACTAAGCAATGTTAACGAATGGAATTCATCTGGACAAAGAGTGTCGAGCTGGTAACACCAGATCGTTTCACTATTTGGATCAATGGCAAAAAGTGCAATGACTTGAATCGGGTACAGAGATCTGCTTCCCGCCGGCTTGAGGACATCCTCAAAGATGGCGAGTTGGACCAATACCTGCTTCTTATCGTTTAAGAAAAAAGAGCGAAGAATTGAAACCTCCGGAGAGATCTTCCTTCTCAACGGTTGACGAAGATAAAATAGAGCAAAGGTCTCCACCAGATCCGGGAGAGGCTCCTGCTCGATAGTATCGAATAATCACGACATTTCGTACTGATGTTTTCTTTTAAAATTTTCCACGTATACCTCCTAGCAACGTTTTATCACATCAGAAAAGAACTTACAATGTCCTCTACCTCTTTTGCATTTGTAGCTTCCATTAATTTTCCTCTCAACTCCTTAGAACCATCCCAGCCAGTAACATACGCTTTGTAATGTTTTTTCATAATGGCAAAGTTTTTGACGTCACCTAAGAGCTCTTCAAAAAGCTTGGTATGCTCTACCATCACCTTTAATTTTTCCTCTAATGAAATTTGTTGAGATTCTGATAAATTTTTAAGATTAGAGAACAGCCACGGATTACCAAAAATGGCGCGACCCAGCATGATACCGTCAGCTCCAGTTTCCTCTACCTTCTTTCTTGCATCGACAAGGTCGACAACATCTCCATTTCCAAATATCAAGGTGCGTTCACCTTCCGGAATATCTTTTTGAACTTCATTGCGAATCTCCACCGCTCTTTTTATTTGATCCCAATGCGCCGCCACCTTCGACATTTCTTTACGAGTACGCGCATGCATAGTAATGACGGCCGGCCGTTCAGCAAGAAGCTCAGGAAGCCACGTTTCAATTTCATTTTTATTAAATCCAAGACGAGTCTTCACTGACACTGGAAGTGCGCCGCTACCATCTGCCTTTTCTGCTCCCCTTTTTGCCGCTCGTATCACTTCCCTTGCTCTTGCCGGATCTTTTATCATGGCCGCGCCAGCCTTTTGTCTTTCAATACTTTTATCAGGACAACCCATATTGATATCAATACCATCAAAGCCGAGCTCTACAGCAAGGCGCGCAGTTTGCTCCATCATTTCTGGATCGCTCGTAAAAAATTGTGCCACGACGGGCCGTTCAGCCTCAGTGAAAATAAGATCGCGCATGAGCTTGGCCTTTCCCTCAGGTGTCGCTCGCATCAAGCCATCAGCCGAAACAAATTCCGTCCATATCACATCAGGCTTGCCATATTTTGCAATGACACGTCGAAAGGCCGCGTCAGTGACATCTGCCATTGGTGCGAGCACCATGATTGGCTTTTTTAATTTTGACCAGAATCCTGATTCCATTTTATTTTCGTGTCTATGTGCTAATTAGTTGAGGGTACGCTCGTTGTGGCCGCTAGCGTAACGTTGTGATTTATATAATTGAGAATGGTAGCCACATCTCCCTCTCTATTAGTAGAGTGGAGAAGTACGATGGCGATGATATGCTTTGAGCCGTTACCTCCTTCAGCACTGCCAAGGGGAACGGAGAAAAGTGAAACGGTAGTCTGCTGGGCCTCATCAGTAAAGCCATTCTTGCCACCGACAAAGCTGCTTAAGGCAAGAAAATGATTGTTATTGATCCAATCATGATGAAGAATGTGATATTCCTCTACCCGTGCAATGTCATAGATGCTTGGCATGGCAGTGTACACATTTCGGGAAAGTTTGAAAAGGTCTTCGACAGTAGAAACATTTTTAGGAGTTAGGCCGCTTGGATCTTCGTAGTGAGTGTTTATCATGCCAAGAGAGGCAGCTTTTTGATTCATGAGAGTAAGGAAGGCAGGTCGTCCATAGTGCTCGGCCAAGGCCTCGGCCGCATCATTTGATGATACGAGAAGGAGGGGATAAAAAATATCATTTACTTTTAATTTCTCTCCCGTCACCAATCCCCCTTCAGTGCCATAGGTAGCAACATCAAAAGCTGAGATGGTGGCAATGTCCTGCATATTCTCATTTTCTTTTGCAATGAGAGCCGTCATTAATTTTGAAACAGAGGCAATTGGATATATTGTCGTGCCGTTTTTTTCGGCAATGATTGCACCCGTTGTCACATCTCCAATGAGATAGGCCTTGGCTGTCACTCGAAGAGTGCTCGTCGGAGCTTTTAATGAATAAAGTGATGAATTTGAAATATCAGAAGCCACAGCATCATCACTGTCAATTGAGGCGAGCTCTGCTGATGAACTGGCCTCAGCCAGAGCTCCTTTTACAGAAGTGGCGGCCTTCGCTCCATTAAAATGAGAGCCAACTTCCTCTGCCATAAAGGCTCCAAGCCCTGCTGAGACAGAGAAAAGCAAAACACCTGCAATGCAGGCTAGAACTATCCAAAAACCATACTGGAGATGCCTTCTCACGCCCTTATTTTGATTGAAAGACGGCCATTTGGCAAGGTTTGTGGCACAAGCTCAAAGGTAGAGCCTTTTGGAAGTTTCCCTTTCAAAATATCTTCTGCAATAACAGACTCAACCTCATTAGAAATTGCTCTGTTCATAGGGCGCGCACCGAAGACTGGGTCACTGCCTTTTGAAAGCAAGAATTTGCTAAGGGCTGGAGTGGTCACTAGCTTAAGACCTTTCTTCTCAAGTTGTTTTGCAAAATGAGTGAGCAGAAGCTCAACCACTTTTTCTAAATGCTCTTCTTGAAGTGGATGAAAAATGATTACTCCATCAAAACGGTTGAGAAGTTCAGGTTTAAAGATTCCTGCTGAAATAATTGATTGGATGATCTCACTACTATTTTCTTTTAAATTTTTCTTGCTCTTCACCATGTCGAAAATCATGTCACTGCCGGCATTGGATGTAGCGATGATAATAAGGTTGCGAGCACTAACCTTCTTGCCTTTAGTATCGGAGAAAAATCCTTCATCAAGAATCTGCAAAAAAATATTAAGTACGTCACTTCCGGCCTTCTCAAATTCATCTAGAAGAAGGACGCCGTAAGGATGTTCACGAAGTGCCGTAGAGAGTACTCCTTCAGATGAGTCACCGTATGAGCCGATAAGCTTGGCCATGGCATCAGCGCCGGCATATTCTGACATATCGAGGCGCACCACTGGAGCGGCTGTGCCGAAGAAGACGTCGGCAAGGGCTTTAGACGTCTCAGTCTTGCCGACACCTGTTGGGCCAAGAAAGAGAAAGGTTCCCATTGGCTTCTTGCGATTAGCGAGGTCACTGCGTGCGCGACGCATAGCAACACTAATAGCCGAGACTGCTTCTTCCTGTCCCACAATTCTCTCATGTAAAAGATTTTCAAGATGGAGAAGCTTCTCCTTTTCTTTATCAGTAGCTTCTCCCGTCGGAATGCCGACCTTTGTCTCCACTAAGGCAAGCACGTCAGAACGCTCAATCATTCTCTTTCGGTGAGCTACAGCATAGGGCACTATTTCGAGCAAAAGATCTCGGCATTTATCTGCAGCTGAAAGACCAGAAAAATATCGTTCTGCACTTTCTACAATTGTCTCAAGAGATTGATAGGTGAAAAAAACACCACTTTGCTTTTCAAACACCACAGCTTCATCTTCAAGCAACGCCATTAAGTGCCCACTGTCTTTGTCTTCTAAATGCACTGTTTCGAAGTGTTGTGCAAGCTCAGTATTTGATTCTATATATTGATGAAAACGTGGCAGATCGGTGAGGGCAATGATTTGAATATTTGGTGAGCGAAGATATGGCACAATGATAGAAACAATGTCTGAATTAATGGCTTTGGCACTGAGCAAAAATGCTGGAAATTGTGTGATTACTAAAATAGTATTGCCTGATTTTTCTGCCTGATCTAAGACCTTGTCGAGCTCAACCTCAAAAAGAGCTCTGTCCGGATGACTTTCAACAATCTTCAGGGCATCAAGCAAGAAGACGCGCTTGTGCTGAAGCGAAGCAGAGCTCTTGCCATCATGAATACTTTTTGCCAGTGCCTCTACAATTGCTAACTCCTCATCTTCAGTGTCTCCCACGATCACTGCGTTGGCTTCATAGGCTCGAGACAACACTCCTTGAAGTTCAGTCACTTCTTTTTCTACAAGCGAAAGTCGAGCTGGAGCCTTTCCGCCAATGACATCCGTAGTGACATCATATCCATATTTTTCAAGTGTATACGTTTGACCGTATGACCAATTTTTTGCTAATCCAGAAATTCTTTCAAGTGCTTCCTTTCTCCACCATCGTTCATTGAGAATCTTTTCCTCTCCTATCTCCTCAACCCAATCAGCCGCTCCTGCAACTTCTTCTTGCTGAATGCCTCGACTAAAAAGAAAGGCTTTAAATTCTGCGTCTGCCACAACAATTGCAAGGACAAATGACGCCAATCCAAATACTGACAGAGCGTCAATTGACCCTCCCACTTCTGTGAAGATTAATGACTGAAGCGACGTCTTGTTTCGCCTAGAACCAAGAAAATCAGAGAGTGTCTCCTCAGGGATACCAAGACGATCCATCACCTTCCATCCAACCGGTGCAGAAAGGAGAGCATAGACAGCATCATCAGTAGCTGTGCTGAAAAGAAGATGTGCAAGCAAGAAAGAAATGGAGCAACTTTCGGCCTTGTCATAATAGGTATAATAAAAAGCTTCTAGACAATAGAGTGCTCCACCAAAAGAAAGGAGGATGAAGAAGACTCCCCGAATCTTCAAATGATAGGGCTGTAAGGTATTAAATGCTGGAATAATATTCCAATGAATGACGAGAATAATAAAAAGAAGAACAAGGGCTAGACCAAAAAATATGTCACATAAAAGTCTGCGCTTTGAGTGAGTAATAACATCTTCAAGCACCAGTACGGCCTTTATCTTCTTTGCTCTTTTTAAAAGTTCTTCGTATTTCATATTAAAGGAAAAGTAATCGACAGCCTGACAAAAAGACGACAATTAAAATGACTGGAAAAACTGCCCAGAATACAAAGGTAAAAAGTCCAAGGCAGAAAGCGGCGAAAAGAACAACACATCCAAAAACAATAAGACAAAAACGAAAGAGAGCGCCAATGCATCGCATTAGAGAATTAATAAAAAAGGTCGAAAGCATTCCTGCAATATCAATTCCTTTCGGATATTGCTCGCCTAATTTTCTCCACGGAGCAAAGAAAGTTTTAAGAAGAACGGGTATGGAGAAGAAGTGGTAGATGAAAGAGAGAAGATTTTTGAGATGATTCCAAATATCTTTAAATGCTTCTCCGTAATGCCAAATGAGATAGGATCCTATCAGAGTGCCCATGCCATAAGTATACTACATGCCGCTTCCCTATTTCAATTTATAAAAGACCTTGTCGTCGAGGCGAAGATCAAGATATTGAAGAATGTCGACTGAAGAAATCTGTAAGGTTGGATTATTAAGAACAGTCGAAAGATTGCTGAGATCGTCAGTAAAAGAGTGCTGTGGATCAAGATAAATCTTTGTGCTCGATGCTGTGTCGATCTCATACTCTGTGGCTGTTGGCATACTAAATGACACTGCCGTAGTAGACCCTTCCGCTAACACTTCAATAAAATTACTAATGCCTGCAAGAGTAGTGCTTGAAAGATAGGTCTGTCCTATAGGGTTAGCGTTAGCATCAGACGAAAGAGGACCGTAGTATTTTAGAAAAGGTGTGACAACAAGATCCGGAGCGGCTGAATAAAGAAAACCTGTCTGATCAAAAAAATAGCAGGATGAAGTGGTAGTTAAACTGCTCGACGAAGCGTCGCTTGTTCCCGCAGGTGGTGTAGCTCCACACCACATGGCAAAAGGTTGTCGCTCTGTCACTGAGATTTGAATTGTATGTAAATTAACTTCTCCCACTGACACAGTGCTAAGAGTTTTAAATGTATTTAAAATATCTGTAGAGATTTTTTGCTTCGGGTAGAGAAAGGCATTACTTCTCGAAAAGAAGGCGAAATAATTTCCGGAAATATCTTCATTAGCAATGGCCGTAATATCAGAAGAGTTTGTTGTCACATTTCCAGAAACAGTGACTGAGGTAATGTGCACTACGTTGAGATGCGTCAAACCCACGATGATAGCAAAGGCTGGCACGGCCATGCAAAGTAGAAAAAGAATCTGACGAAGTCGGGCCTTTCGTCTTCTTTTTGCCACGCGAGATGATTGTATCAGTCTGCTACGAGTAGGCATTAAAATGTAAATTAACTTTTTAAACTAACGCGAAATCACTTCCCTGCCTCCCATGTACGGACGGAGTACCTCAGGAATACGGACGGAGCCATCAGCCTGCTGATTGTTCTCGATCAAGGAGACAAGAATGCGAGGGGTCGGAATAGCTGTGCAATTGAGTGAGTGAGCATAACGCATTTCTCCTGAAGTGTCTCGATAACGAATATTGAAGCGACGCGTTTGAAAATCATGAAAGTATGATGCGGAGGTAATTTCTCGATAGGTATTTTCTTTTGGCACCCAGAGCTCTACGTCATACTTCTTCACTTGGCCAAGGCCGAGGTCACCGCCACAATTAAGTACAGTGTGATATGGAATGCCAAGAGATTCAATAAACTCTTCTGCATTGCGATTGATCTCCTCATGCAATTTTACTGACGTTTCATGGCTAGCTTCACAAAGAATGAGTTGTTCCATCTTATAAAACTCATGCACACGAATAAGACCCTTCACATCCTTACTGTGACTTCCAGCTTCTCGTCTGTAGCAAGGAGAAAATCCAAGATATTTTATTGGCAGACTAGCCGCATCAAGAATTTCTTCTGAATGCATGGCCATGAGAGGAATCTCCGACGTGCCAATAAGCGCATCACCATCTTGTGTCATATAAAAATCTTCAACGTCACCTGGAAGATGTCCTGTACCGTAAAGATTATTTTTGCGCACAATTGTCGGAGGAATAACTGGCACAAAATGTTTCTTCGAAAAAAAGTTCATTGCATAATTCCAAATTGCAAATGAAAGTTCGGCACCGGCACCGGTGAGAAAATATCCGCGGAAGCCGTGCACCTTCACTCCGCGTTCAAAATCTGCCATGCCAAGAGCAGTCATGATTTCTACATGATCTTTTGGTTCAAAAGCAAATTGCGGCTTTTCTCCCCAGACCTTCACTTCTTTATTGTCTGCATCACTATCGCCTTCCGGCACAGAAACATCAGGAACATTTGGCACCTGTAGCATGAGCGTCTGCCACTGCTTCATTACCTCCTTGAGCTCCTCTTCTTCTTTCTGCATGTCGGCCTTAATAACCTTCATTTCGTCAATCATCTTGCCGCGCTCGCCTGCATCCTGTGTTTGAGGAATCTTTTCACTAAACTGATTCTGAATAGTCTTCTTTCCTTCTATAGATGTGAGAAGCTCGCGACGACGAGTGTCCACACTTAAGAGCTCGTCAATGTTGACAGCTACGTGCTTCTTTTGCGCTCCCACTACCACAATGTCTTTATTTTCTCGGATAAACTTAATGTCGAGCATAGTGAAAATAGTATATCAAGAAGCTTCAGATTTTCATACTTTCTGTAATAATTCCTCACGTTTTCTTCATCTTGCTTCTGTATAGTGATGACATGTTTGAAAAATATCCAATTCATATTCTTGGGAAAGACAAGTTCCCACCATTATTAAAAGAGATTAATGATCCGCCTGATCTACTCTATATTAGAGGCGCTCTTCCCAATCCAGAAAACAAAGTCTTGGCAGTAATAGGTTCTCGCAAACACAGCTCATATGGAAAGGACGTGTGTGAAGAGCTGATTGATGGTCTGCGAGGATACCCTATTACTATAGTATCGGGTCTAGCCCTTGGCATGGACGGCTTAGCTCACAAGGCTGCCCTGTCGGCAAAATTACAAACAATTGCCGTCCCCGGCTCCGGCCTTAGCGAGGAAATGCTCTACCCTCACAGTCATTTCAATCTGGCCGAAAAGATCCTTGAAGCTGGCGGCGGCCTCCTTTCAGAATATCCTCCCGAGCTACAAGCGGCGCCGTGGACCTTTCCTCAACGCAATCGCATCATGGCCGGCCTTTCCCATGCCATTCTTATAATAGAGGCGAGGCGGCCTTCGGGCACACTTATCACTGCTCGCCTTGCCACAGACTACAATAGAGACGTTTTGGCCGTTCCTGGCTCTATTTTTTCTGATGCCTCAGCTGGATCGCATTTTTTAATTAAGAGTGGGGCCATACCTATTACCTCAAGTGCCGACATTCTCGCGGCCCTCGGCTTTGAAAAGAAAGATGAGGATGGCGAAAAAGAAGACAAGAGGGGTGTCGACCAAACACTTTTCTCACAAAAATATCAAGACTGCTCAAAAGATGAGTTGCTGGCCATCGAGCTTCTCCGGAGCCCTATGTCTCGCGACGAGCTTGTCCGCACCCTTGCCTCAACCATGCCCGTAAGTCAAATAAACATCCTTCTCTCGCTTTTGGAGATAAAAGGATTGATAAAAGAGTCGGTGGGGTTAATTCGGCTCGTATAAAATGTGCATAAAAATTTATAAAAACCCCTGGCGCCTTTTCAGACGCCAGAGATTTATTGAAGTTTCTACGATCTTTTCTTCCGCATGAGCATTTCAGGCGGATAGAACCTTGCGAGCAGGCCTCGCAACTCAGCTTCACCCGCAAGCGAAGTTTGAAGCGTGCCCGCACCGGGACCCTGAAGAATAATTGGTTCTAGTGCACCATAATGTTCGATGACGAGAGTGTTTGAAGTTCCCGGCCCGACAAGTCTTTGGAGTTGTACCTCTTCTTTAATGTTGCGCCAACCAAAGAATAAGTTCCAGTTTTCGAATGAGACCTTCGTCATGGCAATTCCTGCACACCCCACTTCACCCCTTCTTCTTAAAGTGACGATTAATCTCCAGTCAGAGGCCTCCCTTACCACCTGATTGAATTCGTCTTCATGGAACGGCGCACAGACAATGTCCTTGGCTCGAA
>Ga0302280_1002653_pt1 | contig 13521 bp, 8 predicted proteins | sample III_Fen_E1_1_FD_198771 | JGI IMG/M metagenome (GOLD analysis project Ga0302280, IMG submission 198771) | Peat permafrost microbial communities from Stordalen Mire near Abisko, Sweden - III_Fen_E1_1 | ecosystem: Environmental > Terrestrial > Soil > Wetlands > Permafrost | place: Sweden: Abisko...
AGAGTTAAGTGCTATTGGAGGCATTTTGCCCTTGATGAAAATACTTTTGGATCAAGGTCTATTGCATGGCGAATGCCTGACAGTTACGGGCAAAACCCTGGCCCAGAATTTAGCGCATGTTAAACCTTACCCGTCGGGTCAAGAGATCATTAGGCCATTCGATAATCCTATCAAAAAGACAAGCCATTTGGTTATCCTGTATGGCAATTTAGCTTCGGAAGGTGCCGTGGCTAAAATTTCCGGTAAAGAGGGGTTGTCTTTTACAGGGACTGCTAAAGTTTTTGATTCGGAAGAAACTGCACTCAAAGCAATTTTAAATGGCAAGATTATCAAAGGAGATGTGATTGTCATTCGCTATGAAGGTCCGCGCGGCGGCCCTGGCATGCGCGAGATGTTATCTCCGACGTCTGCCATCATGGGAAAAGGTTTGGGCAAGGATGTGGCTTTGATCACCGACGGTCGTTTTTCCGGTGGTTCACATGGTTTTGTGGTGGGGCATATCACGCCGGAAGCGTTTAATGGTGGGCTTTTAGCAATTATTAAGAATGGGGACACCATCACCATTGATGCTCATAAGCGTCAAATTAATTTAGATCTGCCAACCACCGAAATCAAAAAACGTTTAAAAGCTTGGAAGCAGCCAAAGCCAAGATATACCCGTGGCGTTTTGGCAAAGTATGCTAAGCTTGTAACAAGTGCCTCACAAGGGGCTGTGACGGACAAGAATTTATTTTAATAAGATTGTCATCCTCGAATGCTTTAATCGGGGATCCAATTCAGGAGTCGTATGGCAGGCAATTCCTTCGGACAACTTTTTAAGATCACTACCTTTGGCGAGAGTCATGGGCCGGCAATTGGCGTCGTCATCGATGGCGTGCCTCCTAAATTAGCATTATCTGAGGCTGATATTCAGGTTGATTTGGATCGTCGTCGTCCTGGACAGAGCAAGATCACTACCCAGCGTCAGGAAGCTGATCGGGCGGAAATTCTCTCCGGTGTCTTTGAAGGCCAAACCACGGGTGCCCCATTAGCTATTCTGATTCGCAATGAAGATCAGCGATCCAAAGATTATGGCAATATCAAGGATGTGTTCCGTCCGGGACACGCGGATTTTTCTTATATCGCTAAATATGGCATTCGTGATTATAGGGGTGGGGGTCGTTCATCTGGTCGAGAGACGGCCTGCCGCGTAGCCGCTGGTGCTATTGCCAAAAAGATTTTGGCAAAATATAAGATCGAAATTATTGTCTATACTTTAGCGGTTGGAGATACCTATGCTAAGGATATTAATTACAAAATCATCGAGCAGAATGTCGTGCGTACGGCTGATGCAAAACAAGCTCCTGTCATGATCGCCAAGATTGAAGAAGCTCGTAAAAATGGCGATTCGTTAGGTGCCATATTGCAGTGTGTTGTTAAGAATTGCCCGGCAGGTTTAGGGGATCCTTGTTTTGATAAGCTCAATGCTCGTTTAGCACAGGCTTTGATGTCCATTGCCACCGTTAAAGGGATTGAATTTGGCGATGGCTTTGGGGTCAGCCAATTAACAGGTTCTGTGAATAATGACCGTTTTATCCTTAAAGGCAAGAAGGTGACGACCGCCACCAATCATGCTGGTGGTATTATGGGTGGCATTTCTACCGGAGAAGATATTGCTATCCGATTAGCCTTAAAACCACCGTCATCCATTTCCAAGTTGCAAAAAACATTGAATGAGAAGTATGAAGAAGTTGAAGTACAAGTCAAAGGTCGCCACGATCCTTGCCTGGCGCCAAGGGTTGTTCCCGTCGCTGAAGCTATGATCGCCTTGACACTTGTTGATTGTCTAATGATCCAAAAAGCCACAAGCTTGTAAACCCTATTATCAGCGCATGAATAATCAAAAAGTTATCCTAGTCACAGGCTGCTCAAGTGGTTTCGGTCTGCTCACTGCTGTGCGTCTGGCCGCACAAGGGCATTTTGTCTGGGCGACGATGCGAGATCTTTCCAAGAGGCAAGATTTGGAAAATGAGTTAGCCAAGCGTAATGCCCAAGCTATGATCCGAGAGCTTGATGTCACCAAACCTTCCACAATTAAGAATGTCATCGAAGAGATACAAAAAACACATTTTCATATTGATGTTCTGATCAACAATGCCGGGTATGCCATCGTCGGATTCTTTGAGGATTTAACGCCTGAAGAGATCCGTTCACAGATGGAGGTTAATTTTTTTGGCGTGCAAAATGTTTGCCGTGAGGTTATTCCTCTGATGCGCAAGCATTCCAAGGGGAAGATTATCAATATTTCAAGTGTTGCCGGGCAAGTGGCTAATCCCTGTTTGGGGGCATATAGTGCCAGTAAATGGGCGATGGAAGCTTTTAGTGAAAGTCTTTATTATGAGTTGAGCTTGTTTGGCATTTCAGTTGTTTTGATTGAACCTGGCTATTACCCGACGAAGATATTTACCGGTAACGCCAATTTTGCAAAAGAATTTGATAATCCTGAAAGTCCTTATTTTAGTTTCAGTCAAAGATTAAAGAATGTCTCTCAGGCGAGCATCAGGAAGGTCAGCCGTGATCCTGATGAGGTGGCGGGACTTATTGAGGATATTATTAATAAATCCTATCCACGTTTGCGTTATGTTTCTGATTTAGTTTCTTTATCGCGCATGTTGGCGCAAAAATTTTTACCACCGTGGTTAATAGCTAGTCTTTTTAGGAGGATTATTCATGCGGACAGAAAAAATACCATATCAACGTAAGATATTCGTATGTACTAATAATGCCAACGGAGAGAAAGCTTCTTGTGGCGACCATAAGGGTGAGGAAGTTTTTCGTCAATTGCGAGAGATTGCCAAGGAGCGTAAATTACATCCGCAAATCCGCGTTGCTCAGGCCAAATGTTTAGGGCAGTGCAACAAAGGTGTCAATATCATGGTTTATCCAGAAAATGTCTGGCACAGCGACGTGCGTCTAGAAGATGTCCCAGAATTAGCAGAAAAATATATTAAGAGCTGATGATTCCCTCCCCCTGGTGGGGAGGGCAAGGGAGGGGGGATAGTTGAAGATATTGATTCTTTTTAGCATATTATTCTTAATAATACCTTCTCTTTATGCCCAAACCTTCCAGGATGATAACAATCAAGGATTAGTCTATCTCAAAGAAGGCAATGCCAAGGCCGCCATCGATCAATTCACCAAGGCCATCGACGCAGATCATACAAAAGCGCAACCCTACATTAATCGCGCCTTGGCCTACGCTAAGCTGGGGGACTTAAGAGACGCTATCTCAGATTCAACCCAGGCTATTGAAATAGACCCTAAGAATGCTTTCGGCTATTATTTTCGTGGGTCAATTTATTATGATCAGGGTCAGGGTCTTCAAGCCATTTCAGATTTTAGCCAAGCCATTGCCATTAATCCTAAAGTTGCCAAGGGGTATATGATTCGCGCCTTAACCTATATCCGAGAGCATGCTTTTAAGGAAGCTATTTCTGATTTGAACAAAGTTTTGGAATTAAATCCAAATTATCCAAGGGTTTACTATAATAGAGCGGTGGCCTATTATCAGCTAAGGCAATACGATAAAGCCTGGGCTGATGTAAACATGGCACAAAGTCTAGGGGATAGCATAAACCCCCATTTTCTATTGTTATTAAAGCATGCGTCAGGTAAATGACGTCCATTTAAAATTATGCTCATCGATTGCAATCAATTCAGCCAGGATCAAATCTATTTTCTTTTAATTCAATTGGTCATTCCTCGTCCCATTGCATGGGTACTTTCTGACAATGGTAATGGATCATATAATTTAGCACCATTTTCTTTTTTTAATGCCGTCACAAGCAATCCGCCTATACTCATGCTTTCTGTTGGATGGAAGGATGAGCAAACCCGTAAAGACACTTGGGTCAATATCAATGAACGTAAGAATTTCGTCGTGCATATTCCGACAGTTGAGCAGGTTGGAGATGTCAGCATTTCTTCAACTGTTTTACCGCATGGCTCGTCAGAGATTGATAAATTCAATATTGGGGTGGAGAGCGTCGAAGGCTGGTCTTTGCCCAAGGTTAAGGGTGCCAAGGTCGCCTTTCTTTGTGAAAAATATGCGATTCATGAAATAGGCAATGACCCACAAGCATTGATCTTTGGGAAGATCAATCAGATATCAGTCGATGACGATGCTTTGAGCCAAGACAGGGGTCGTATCATCATAGACCCTGCTAAAATCAATCCGCTTTCGCGTTTAGGGGGAAATCATTATTCTCTTTTAGGAGAAATTTTAACAGTCCAAAGGCCTGATAAAAAGTAATTCCCTCGACCGCATGATCAAGGCTTTGAAGCGCACCACTAAGCCAAAAGTCAGTTAAAAAACTCGATACAGTCATTGCTTTTTGTCCTCACGCCGTCTATACTTTAAAGAGATGTCTTCATAACTTTAATATTTTCAAGTATTTCGCAGTTATCTTTTAATTTCAGGAGGGGCCTATGAGCATGTTCGATAAAAATATTAGCCAAGAAAAACTCAAAAGTCTTGAATTTGCTGAAGCCGCCCGTGAGATGGAATGGAAAGCTCCGAGCTTTGCCCTTAAACTTTTTCATGGTTCTCTCGATTTTGGTTTGATCAATCCTTTTCCTAAAGAAGATCCCGAACAGAAAAAAGCTTGTGATGAGTACATGGTTAAGATTGAGAAATTCTTGCGTGAAAATCTTAATCCTGATGAGGTTGATAAGACCGGTGAGATTCCTGAGAAAGTCTATAAAGGTCTGGCCGAACTTGGAGCCTTTGCTTTAAAGATCCCTAAAGAATACGACGGCATGGGCTTTAGCCAGTATAGCTATAACCGCATCATGCATATGATTTCCAGTTATTGCGGATCAACGGCTGTTTTACTCTCAGCCCATCAAAGCATCGGTGTTCCTCAGCCATTGAAGCTTTTTGGAACGCCTGAACAAAAGAAAAAATATTTGCCCAGATTTGCCAAGGGTGCCATTTCGGCGTTTGCCTTGACCGAGCCAGAGGCAGGTTCAGATCCTCGCAATATGACAACCACGGCCACTCCGACGGAAGATGGGAAATCATTTTTGATTAACGGCACCAAGCTTTGGTGCACCAACGGCCTGATCGCGGATTTATTGGTTGTCATGGCGGTGACCCCCCCTAAAATCGTTAATGGCAAAGAGATCAAACAGATCACTGCTTTTATCGTGGAAAAAGAATATCCCGGCATTGAACGCATTCATCGTTGTAGCTTTATGGGATTGCACGGTATTCAAAACGGTGTCATGCGTTTTAATAATGTCAAAGTGCCTCGTGAAAATATTATTTTAGGTGAAGGGGAGGGTTTGAAATTAGCCTTAGTGACCCTGAATACCGGACGATTGACATTGCCTGCAGCATCGACGGGTATTGGTAAATGGTGCTTGAATGTAGCCCGTCAATGGTCGACCAAGCGTCATCAATGGGGCAGTGCCATCGGTGAGCATGAAGCCGTGGCTTTAAAATTAAGTTATATCGCCTCCCACACTTTTGCTATGGATGCTGTCACATGGCTGACATCAGCGATGGCTGATGACAAGCACCGTGATATACGTCTGGAAGCTGCTATTGCCAAGTTCTTTTGTACAGAAGTATCCTGGAAGATCGTGGATGAAACATTGCAGATCCGCGGCGGCCAGGGTTATGAAACATCTTCTTCTTTGGCTAAACGAGGGATGGATTTTTGGCCTCTGGAACGAGCACTTCGCGATATCCGTATCAATCGTATCATTGAAGGTACCACGGATATCATGCATTTATTTATCGCCCGTGAAGCCCTAGACCCTCATTTATCAAAGATCAAGCCTTTGCTGAGCCCCAAGGTGCCGATCAATGTTAAAATAGGGGCTGCCCTTAAAATGGCCGGCTTTTATGCGACCTGGTATCCGCCTTTATGGATGCCGGCGGTGGCGGGTCATGATATCAGCTCTTTGCCTCAACCCTTGAATGAGCACATGATTTATGTCCAGGCAGCCAGCAAGAAGCTTGCCCGCGAAACCTTTCACGAGATGGCCAAGTATCAACAAAAATTAGAAAGCAAGCAAAGCATTTTAAACCGTGTCGTTGATATCGGTACTGAACTCTTCGCTATTTCTGCGGTATGTTCTTATGCGGCAATGCTGCATAAAGATGGGCAGACGAATGCCGTTGACTTGGCAGATAGTTTCTGTTGTGACGCGCGTAAACGCATTGAAGTTACATTTAAAGAAGGGGCTCAGAATACCGACCGTCAGAATTTAAAAATAGCCAAAAAGATTTTAGCTAAAGAATTCGAATGGATGGAGAATCAGATAATTAAATGACAGCTTTACCGTCTTTTTTTAATAATAGAGTAACAATCTTGAAACAGATCCCTATTTTTCAGGGATTGAACTGGTTTGAATTAAACCGGATCAATCGCTATGTTGAGATTGTTGATTTCAACAAGGGCGATATTATCTGCCAGCAGGGTGCGCCAGCCGATGCTTTTTATGCCTTGGTCTCCGGCAGGGTTTACTCATATAGTTTAAATCATTCCGGGCATAAAGAAGATGTTGATTTTATCCTTCGAGGGATGCAATTTGGCATTATATCGACGCTGACCGGTGAAAATCATTCTCATACCTATGAAGCGATTAATGATTCTGTTGTCATTAAGATTAATAAAGATAGTTTTTCCCTGCTGCTTAAATCAATACCTCAATTGGCGGTTGCCTTAAGTCAAAGCTTGTCTAAACGCATCCGTAGTCAGGTTACGCATACCAAGAATACTCAGGAAAGTACCATCATTGCTGTTTATGCGCCGGTACAGGGATCAGGCTCATCAACTTATGCAACGAACCTGGCCTTGAGTTTAAAAGAGCAAACGGATAAGAAAATATTGTTGTTGAGTTTATCTTCGGATAAGAATGAAGAACGCATTGATCTGGCCCATATTGCCGGAGATCATCATTCGATCCTCAATACCATCACCAAGGGTGTTTTAAGTGTCGATCTCTTAAGTGTTAAGTTTGATCCACAAAATACGACGCTGATGAGCAAGATCAGCCAGTTTATCAGCGCGCCGGTCAATGATTACAATTATATCGTCCTGGATTTACCTAATGAGATGGATGATGTGGTCATGAAGACACTCACCCAATCTGATGTTATTCATTTAGTTACCATTGATAATGAAAAAGATTTAGAGACCACTCGCCATGTCATCGATAAGCTTAGCGAGCAGCTTAAAGAAAGATTTCATGCCGATCGTGTGCAGGTCATTATCAGCGGTGTTAATATTAAGGATCGTATCCCGCCTTTGGAGATTAAGAAAGTACTTAATTATGATGTCTTTTTATTTTTGCCGCATTTGCAGCCTTCAGAATTTTCTTATAAAAAGGTTATTCCTGGTTTTGCCTATGTTGAGGTGGATCCTCAAAGTGAATATGCTCAAAGTATTCGTCGGCTTTCGCGTCAAATCAGCAAAGTCATGATAGGTTTGGTTTTAGGTGGAGGAGCGGCCCTTGGCATGGCGCATATTGGTGTGATCCGGGTTTTGGAGCGTGAGGGCATTCCTATTGATATTGTTGTCGGCAGCAGCATGGGGGCGCTAATTGCCAGTATTTGGTCTCTTGGTCATACAGCCCAGGAATTAGAGAAATTCGGCCGGGAATTTGAAAGTAAATCAGGAATGCTGAAAGTTTTTGATCCTATTTTTCCTATTGCAGGTTTGGTAGGGGGTGAAGGGATACGTCAGTGGCTTAAAGGAAAATTGGACAATAAAACATTTCATGACAGCAAGATCCCATTGCGAGTAGTTATTTATGATCTTTTTCATCGTAAAGAAATTGTTGTCAGCGATGGTCTTTTGATTGATGCGGTGCGTAAAAGTATTGCAATTCCAGGTGTCATCAAGCCAATCATGGAAGGACGTCAAATGATCATCGACGGTGGTGTCTTAAATCCTTTGCCGACGAATGTATTGGCAGACATGGGAGTTAAGAAAATCATCGCGGTTAATGTGTTGCAATCTCCTGAAGAAGTGGATTGGTCGCAGAAAAAAGCAGATGAGGATCTGATCAAATATTTTGATCTGCCATTTACCAAGCATCCATTTAAATTCATTGGTTTTCGCTTAGGCCGTATGATCTCGAAAGTTTTTACGCCTAATATCGCGGATATTATCGTACGTACCTTGCAAGCGACGGAATTTGTCATCGCCGAGCAAAGTGCCAAGCAAGCCGATGTCTTGATCCATCCTGATTTAAGAGGGATCAGTTGGTTTGAATTATACGAAGTCAATGAATTGATCAAGCGCGGAGAAGAAGCCGCCCAAAAAGCCCTGCCTGCCATCAAAGCATTAGTGAATAGATAGTTTTCCAACGCCAGAAAACGTTTCCCCAAAACACCCCTCCAGGCCTTGTTTTTCGTTATATATATGCTTTACTTTAGATATGAAGCACCCATTTATTATATTCATTATTTTTTCATTTATATTTAATACATTAGGTCCCATCCCATTAGTCCAAGCCCAAGAACTCCTCTTGCCTACTCCCGGTGTGATGGTTCACTTAAGTCCTGAATTTAATCCGCCAATGCTTAAAGGCATCACCATCCATCCCGATGATCCTTTCAAATTTGATTTTATTCTAGATCAAGGGGATAATTCCCTCCCACTCCGTGGGGAGGGCAAGGGAGGGGGGAATCAAGGAGAGCTAAAACAAGAATCCGCCAAACTCGTCAAATATTTCCTAGCCGCGATGACCACCCCTGAGAATGATCTTTGGGTCAATCTAAGCCCTTATGAAAGGAATCACATTATTCCGTCCAGTTTTGGCCAAACCGACATGGGCCGTGATTTATTAGCTGAGGATTATATTCTAAAACAAGTCACCGCAAGTTTAATCTATCCAGAAGATCGGATTGGCAAAGAATTCTGGAAGCGCATCTACGAAGAAGCTCAAAAGAAATTCGGCACCACCAACATTCCCGTCAACACTTTCAATAAAGTCTGGATCGTCCCAGACCACGCCAAAGTCTACGAACACGCCAACACCGCCTTCGTCATTAAAGCAAATCTAAAGGTCATGCTGGAAGAAGATTATTTGTCTCTAGCAAAACACAGTGTGCCTTTGCCTTCGGCTACCCGTAACGACATTAGCTCGATAGGGGCTAATATAGTACGCCAAATCATCATCCCTGAACTCCAAAAAGAAGTCAATCAAGGCAAAAATTTCGCGACACTTCGCCAAGTCTACTATTCGCTGATCCTCGCCACCTGGTTTAAAAAACGCATGAAAGACAGCATCTTAGGCCATAAATACATGGATCAAAATAAAGTAGACGGTATTCATTACAATCCATTACAAAACCTTTCGCCAACCAGGGGACATGTTTCCCGCGAAGCGGGGTACGTGTCCCCTAGCACGTTGCCAAGCGAGACAGCTTTGAATGCGAAAGCGCCTCAGGGAAATAACCTTAACGATATTGAGCTAATCTATCAACGCTATCTCCGAGCCTTCAAAAAAGGTGTCTTCAATTATATTAAAGAAGAGCCTCTTGACGCGGCAATCTCTGAAAGCACCACTATCCCCCGAAAATACTTCTCCGGCGGATTCGGAGACGTCGCCGCTTTCACCAAGAATGGCATCGATTACGCCTCAACCGCGTCTTATCAAGAAACATATGTTTCTAGTCCTTTGCAAGCGAGTATAGAGTTAGCAATAACTCCACCGAAGACTAATGAACATGAAGAACTATTAAAACTCTTTTTAGAACAAACAGCATCAGAATTCGTTATTGATATATATAGAAATTTTGGTGATGATGTCAGCAAGTTTTTAAACAATTATGCGCAACTATTTGAAATGTCGCCCCAAAATTTGAGGGCTTTGTTAGATGATTATTTCTTTAGAAATAGCAATTATGATGATTTTTCGGATTTTTTAGCAAAAAATAGAATTAATGATCCAGGGGTTCAATTGAACGTAGAAGTGCCCCAATTGGTGAAATTTGAAGGTAAAGAGTTTAAATTGGTTTTATATGATCGTAAGAGTGGTTTTATACTTGATTCATTGCGAACGGATAATAATGTAAGAGGTAAGGTTTGTGAAATAATAAAATCAGAATTTGCTAAGAATACTTTTAAAAGTTTGAGGATGAATTCGATTTATTATTTGAAAAATAAACTTTTTAATAAAATTATTAGGATTCGCGCGAGTGTTGACATTTTCTTAAAGGTGAATCTCGAGGCTCATATTATAGCTATTATAGCTTATGCTCCTGATCAAAAGACTCATGCAAGCAAACGTACCACTGGTTTTGATCCTAGATTTGAAGATTATCTTATTAATTTAAACCCAATCGAATATTCGCCAGATGCTTTTGTGCCAGTCACTTTAAAAGTCCGAAACCGATCCCGAGAGGGTCAATCTTTGCTCCCAGCGGCCCGTCAATTCGAGAGAAATAAAAGACCAAATGCGACATCTGATGTAGTAATGGAAGGGATTTCACCTCCACAATATTCAACGTCTTTTAATGTTGATGAGATGATGAAGAGTGATTCAGAAGTTCCCAGGCGAGCCATGGATCAAGAGGATATGGTTGAGAAGATTAATTTGTTAGATCAGTGGTTAAGTAGTTATAAGTTAAAAGCAATCAATGAATTTGGCGGTGAGGAGCAACTTACTATTAATTTACGTGGAGTGGAACATGCCTTACAGTTTGGATTAAATTATCAAGTTAATGTTCAAGATAGTATAAGGATTCTTAGATTGAGTGTTCCTGTTTCTGGAACACCTCTCGTAAATAAGGAGGTATTTGATCATCGTATCAGCAAGGCTATTGAGGATGAATTAAAGGACAAGGTCGTCGATCAAATTCAATTCGGGCAATTCATCACAGCCTTAAAGGCTAAAATTGCTGAGTTGGATCAGAGCGCTTTTTCAAACATAAAAGACGAGTTTTTAGGCAGTGATGCTCAAATTCAAGGGAAATTAATTGAAGCAGCTAGGCAAGCTGATAATCACTATCATCAAGGATTTATTATAACCCAGCATAAGCTTGGGGATTTGATGGCTATGCCCGCAATAGCGAAGCTTATAAAAGCGTTGTATGATGTGTATTATTGGTCCATACGTTTCGGTGATTACGCTCTTGAAGAAACATATCCGAAGGCTGATAGAGAAGCTTTTTGGAGCGAATTAGCTCGAGAACCAAGTCCTGGCTTATTTAGTCAGATGAGTAGAGAAAAGACCTACGTTACCCGTAGCGCGTTGCGATATGCGCCTCAGGGTAGATTTCCAGAACCTATTATGAGAGGTTCGCTTAATGTTCCTATAACGAGAGAGATTGTTGAGAAATTGGATCGATTATTGCTAGAAGGTATATTTGAAGGCCAGTATAAATTTTACAGCCCTGCCGTATCTGAGAAATATCCTCGTATTGATACGATTTCTTTATATTTCTATAAAAAGCCCTCTGAAGAATTAATAAAAGAATTAAAGAAAATTGCTAATGAAAATCCACGAAAAGGGGAGCTTATTAATAAGTTTGAAGATGCTTCTGGATTTACTGTATCTGAAACAGAAAATATTCAGAATATTCATGCTGAAGATTTGTATCGTCATTTATTGATGATAGATCATAATTTAGGTAAAGCTTTTGAAGGAGTAATATTGTCAGGAAAGTTTAGAGGTAAGGATGATTTTTCAGAAAAGAGAAACAGGTTCGGACTATCTGAGGGAGAATTCTTGGTCTTTCAGAGAATCTTTGGAATTTTTGGCATACAAGTTGGATATAATTTTAGACAAGGGTTCTCCTTACGTAATAGAGATGGAATAGATTTAATTCAAAGGGTTGATCAACAGCCTCAACACCTTGAATCTGTATATAAATTTGAAGGAGTCCAGGTTTTAACACAAACTGAGCCGGTCAACATATCGCTTGGGTATGGTCAGTACAAAGGTGTCTCGATTGATGTTGATCGTAGTCTTTTTATGCCGAAATTTACATTATATAAGGATCCTTATGGGGTTATCTATTTTGAATGCAAGGATTTGGAGGGGAAAATAAGCAGGGTATATGTGGTTGACGGTTTTCCAGAGAAATTCTTTTTCCCTAAAACAATGTTTTCTCCAGCCATGCAATTTGAGATATCGGCTAACAGAGATGGTATCAGTGTTTCTACTGTGCTTCCTCAATCATATAAGGTCATATCCGATGAAGTCGTCTTTAAATTGAATGATGGTCAAAGTAAGAATATTGCCTTAAGAACAACAACAGGTGAAGAGTTGCCTGTAAAAATCACTAAATCAGGAAATGAATTAATCGTTGAAGATCCGATCAATGGCGAGAGACGTTTAGGTGAAGAGGAGTACGAGCTTGAATTGACTGTAGGCATTTATCAAGCCCAAATAGAGTTCAGTGAAGGTGGCTTTAATGTTACCGGTTTAAACCCTGCTGAATTGACAGTTGTCGATAAAGATGTGGCGATGAAGGTGGATAATAGTATAAGTCTAAGAAGTTTTTCAAAAGGTATGGCAGGTTTTTTTGCATTAGCTGTTACAGCAGGATTTTTTCAAACAGATGTAATTGCTGAGACTTTTACCAATATGGCGTCATCAGCGCCTATCATCAAACATAAATTGAATGCTTTGGGGCATGTTCACGTCGATCCGACCCTTTATAGTGATACCTATTATTTTTTTGATTACATCAATAAAAGCATTCTAAATAGTGGAGCAATGGATGAGAGAGATGTTAAAAAAAGAGCCACTAAACTCTTAAAAGATGAGAATGCAAGATTTATTTTGCCGCGTTATAAGTCAAACGCTGTGGAGCTGAGAAAGAGGCTTTCTGATAATCATGAGCTTCGTCTTGGAGTAGAATGGACAGATAAAGAAATAGGTGAACTTGAAGCAATTGCAAGGAATCGTCAAGACATTGAAAAGTTTTTAAGGGAGAGCGGGGTAAGCGAACAGGGTATCCGTGATTTATTTCTTATTCTTCTCGGTCCAGCATTATTCTTAGAATATTTTGACCCAGTTGCAGGGGGGTTGATTAATGACAAAACTATAATTGGATTAGATAGCGAAGAGATAAAGAACAGAGGAGTTGAAATTGTTAATAATTTTCTTTCAGAGGTATCAATTCTTTGTGGTGAGCCTGCAGGTGATCCTACTTTAGCAAAGGAATTTAAAAAGGTTAGTGATAGGTTTAGATCAAATAGGAATTTGACCAGTGGCCTTATTGATGAAGGTTGGATCAAGCCTTTACTCCGTAGACAGGCTAATCCTAAAAAATATTTTAAACAGTATGATGATAACTACCGTGACATCATCGATGAAGCTCTTAAACAGGCTCTTGGATATGCGGAATTGTTTAAGCAAAACATTGTAGAGCGTGATGATAATTTTTATAAAAGAGCTAAAGAAATACTTAAAGAGCATGATCTTGATGTGATTTTTGGCAGGGTACATGCTGAACCGCTGTATAAAAGATTCGAAAAAGATCCTTCCGTTATAGCTGCTTTTATAGATCTT
>Ga0302280_1002657_pt1 | contig 13496 bp, 14 predicted proteins | sample III_Fen_E1_1_FD_198771 | JGI IMG/M metagenome (GOLD analysis project Ga0302280, IMG submission 198771) | Peat permafrost microbial communities from Stordalen Mire near Abisko, Sweden - III_Fen_E1_1 | ecosystem: Environmental > Terrestrial > Soil > Wetlands > Permafrost | place: Sweden: Abisko...
TTCTTTCCAATCTTGAGAATTAAATGAAGGATAATTACTACCTTCATCATAGGAAGTTGATATAGCTTGATTATTAGGGGATTTAGAAGATAATTTATCTTTTTTGTGGGAAACAATGGTCCAATCATTAGTATCAGTAGAGGACATAAAATTGATTTTTTTATTGTATATAATATAATAAATAATAATAAAAGGATAATCAAAAAAAATTTTGATTAACAATAATTTAATTTAAAAATATTTAACGAATATATATCTATATATCAATATATCTAAATGAGTATTCCGAATACAACAACAAAATCGAAAGATGAAATTGAGAAGTATCAATGGGATAAACATACATGGAAAGTTCTAGATGAGTATTTTAAACAGCCAAAGATATTGGCTCATAATCAATTGAATTCATATAATGATTTTATCGATAATATCATTCCAAGTTTAATAAAAAATCATAATCCTATTATAGTAGGAAATGAATGGGATCCAACAACGGAAAAATTTCGTATTAGATATGAAGTAGAATTTGCGGGTCAACCTTATATGAGTCGTCCACAAATTAATGAAGGATCTGGTAGTATTAGAAATTTATATCCTAATGAAGCTAGACTTCGAGGATTAAGTTATTCAGCTTATATGTATTTAGATGTAACACATCGAATATATGAAAATGATGTGTTGATTGATCAAAAACAGGAGACACAAATACCATTTAAATTTCCGTGTATGTTGCATTCTGAATATTGTTATTTAGAGCAAAGTAATGCGGAAAGTTTAAGACAAATGGGTGAATGTCCATATGATTTGGGAGGATATTTTATTATTAATGGAAGTGAGAAAGTTATTATATCGCAGGAACGTCCTGTAGATAATAAAATTTTATGTTTCAAACAGAAGGAAGGGAATGCGAGATATGATGAAGTAGTAGAAGTACGTTCAACAATCGATCAACGTTTTTTTCCGGTGAGGAACAATTGGGTATCATTAACATTACCTAAAGAAGGTGAAGCAGATCAATATTTGCGGGTATTTTTTCCATATTTGACAAATGTAACACCGATACCATTAATGGTAGTATTTCGAGCTATAGGAATTACGACGGATAAGGAAATCTGTGAAATGATTTTAGGATCAAATATTGATCGTGAGGGTATTAATGATGATATTGTATCATTAATATTACCAAGTTTTGAGGAATTAGTAGATGTAACAGATGAACCAGTAGGTCCAGATGGCCGAATTAAACGTTCTCGAACAAGACTGAAGAAGAAGATAACAACTCAACATGAGGCGTTATTATATATTTCGCGACATATTACAATGAATATGGAATATCTTGAGAATAAGTTATCGAGTAAATTGAATGATAAGGAACGTACAGTGGCGAGAGATGTCGCAAAGAAACAATATGTATTGGATATCTTAAGACGTGATTTATTGCCACATATGGGATATGATTTTAGAAATAAGGGATTATTTTTGGGTCATATGGTATGGACGATGATTCAATGTAAATTAGGATTACGAAATTATGATGTGCGAGATCATTATGCGAATAAACGATTGGATTTATCGGGACCGTTATTAAAGAAATTATTTCAGGGAAGTTTTGGTAGATTGATCAAGGAAATTAAGAAGGAAATTAATCGTACATTGGAAGATACGAGTAAAGGAAGATTACATCCAGGATTGCGTAAAGTGATACAAAATTGTAATATGGAAGCGCCGATTAAAAAAGCGTTATCAACTGGTGATTGGTCAACAAGTAAAAATGCGAATTTATTTTCGAGTACGAATTTGGGTATAGCTCAGGTATTACAAAGATTATCATATATTGCATATTTATCGAATATTCGACGTATTCAAACGCCAATGGAGAAAGCGGGTGGTAAAATTACGGAACCACGTAAATTAGATCCAACCCAATATGGATATGTATGTCCAAATGAGACACCAGAAGGTCAACAAGTTGGTATAGTTAAGAATTTGGCGATGACAACGACGGTGACGATAAGTAGTAGTACCTTACCGATTAAAACGGCATTAAAACAAATAAAGATAATTACTCCGTTGGATGAAATGGATCCAAGACAAATTTATTATCAAACTAAGGTATTTTTGAATGGAGAATGGTTAGGATGTACAGCTAATGCATATAAAATTCATGATATGATTAAGAGATTTAAGAGAGATGGAACATTTAGTCCATATATTGGAATATATTGGAATTATGAACATCGTGAATTACATATTCGTACAGATGGTGGTCGATATACTCGTCCATTATATGTAGTAGAGAAATTAACGAATAAGGATAAATCGTCCAAATGGGTACCTAAAATTCAATTATATTGGAATGAAGTAGAGGAAGGTAAAGATAAACCTGCCTCAGCAATGGCCTGGAAAGAATTAATACGTAATGGATATATTGAATATATAGATCCAGAAGAATGTGAGAATTGTATGATAGCAATTACTGCGGATGTATTAGAAAGAAATAATGAGAATTTACCGGAATTTTACACATATACACATTTAGAATTGCATCCTGCGATGTCTCTGGGTGTAGTTAGTCAAATGATTCCATTCTCTGATCATAATCAATCCCCACGTAATTGTTTTCAGTGTTTATCGAAAGAAGAATTAGTCTTAATGGCTGATGGTTCTAAAAAGAGAATAGCTGATATTAAAGTTGGGGAAAATGTTATTACAGTTGATCCAAATACAATGGAACGTTCAGTTGCTAATGTAATTAATCAATATGTGCGTAAAACAGATAAAAACATGGTGCGTATAAGTACAATATCTGGAAGAAAGGTAATATGTACTGACGATCATCCAATTTTGACAATTAATGGTTGGAAGAAGGCGAAAGATATAAAAGAAAAAGATTTGGTGTGTGTATGTCCTGGAGACATTTCATTATATGAAGATTATGTTGAGATAGAATACAAAAGACATGTTAAATTTTATAAAAACATGCAACAAGATGGAATAGATATAGATTATATGTTAATTAATGAATGGACAGAGTGCATTAAAATGATTGGATTATCAATATTTGTGCCAATAGAGGAAATTATATCAATGCCAAATATGGAAATAGCTGATATTACGATAAATAAGGAATCTCATAGTTTTATAACTGGAGATGAGATATGTGTTCATAATAGTTCAATGGCGAAACAGGCATTAGGATTGTATGCGACAGATTATAATCAAAGGATGGATACGATGGCACATGTATTGTGTTATCCGCAGAAACCGTTAGTAACGACTAGAACAACTAAATATACGAATTTGAATGTGTTAACACATGGTCAACAATGTATAGTAGCAGTAGCGAGTTATACGGGATATAATCAGGAAGATTCGATCTTATTGAATAAATCGGCGATAGAGAGGGGTAAATTTAATAGTTTATATTTTAAGACGTATATATCTGAGATGAATCCTCATAAGAGTTCGACTGCAGAGGAGGAGAAATTTGGAAAACCTGATCCGAATAGGACACAGGGGATGAAACATGGATTGCAAGCATATGATAATTTGGATGATGAGGGATTTGCGAAGATAGGAGCACATTTAGAGAGTGATGATGTATTAATAGGAAAGACTGTTAAATTGAAGGATGAGATAAAGAGTATAACAGGAAGAAGGATCACGCATAGTGATATAAGTGTGCAAGTAAAACCAGGAGATCATGGATATGTGGATAAGAGAATACCATCGAATGGAAGTGTGAAGAATTTGAATGCTGATAATAATCCATTTTGTAAGATTCGTATAGCTCAATTGAGACAACCTGTGATAGGAGATAAATTGGCGTCAAGAAGTGCGCAAAAGGCGACAATAGGATTAATATTGCCAGAGGAGGATTTGCCTGTGACGGATAGTGGAATGGTACCGGATATAGTGATGAATCCGCATGCATTACCGTCACGTATGACGGTAGGTCAAATGTTGGAATGTATATTTGGTAAGGCGGCGTGTTTGCAGTCTGAGGTAAAGGATGCGACACCGTTTACGACATGTCCGAAGGAGGAAGTAGGAGATTTATTGGAGAGTTATGGATATGAAAGAAATGGAGAAGAGATAATGTATAATGGATATACTGGTGAACAATTAAAGACGAGTATCTTTATTGGGCCGGTGTATTATCAAAGGTTAAAGCTTTTAGCCTTAGTGAGGGAAAAACCCCTTGCTAGTGCCAATGTATGGTGCAACACGATTCAAACTCATGGAAAATCGATAAGGTCATTAATATTTAATGATATGAAAATCTTGGTACCAAGTGCAGCGTAGAAATATCTGCATGGCTTCGGGTAATAATCGAAGGTATGGTAAAAATCTAGGATTGAAATGCGATAATCATGATCCAAGCCTCTTAAATTATTAAATTAGGTTCAGAATTTAATAAAAAGAGGAAGGAGCAACGACTTGACGGAGGTGGGCGGATAACTAGTGAAGTATCTGCTTAAAGTAAAGTCTATACCCCCAAGTAATTGGGATTTTTCAAAGCCAATATGATAATACATCATGTTATAGATTAACATGTATCATATTGTGTGCGGAAAAATGAGTAATGAACCTAAAACCAAATATTTAGGGGAACTCGGTCTCATAGTGAAGCATATGGTGGCTGATAAGATACATGCGAGAGCCACAGGAAGAGTAAATAATTTAACAAAACAGTCGGTCACACGGCCGATGTGGGGGATAAAACTCCTGCAAGTCTCAGTATATGAGGCAACATTTTCAAACCCAGGGGAGTTCCTGTTTGTGAAGAACATGAAAATTTTAGTACCAAGTGTATATAGTGATATATATATGGTCATGGGGAAAACTCATGAGTATGGTTACAATCTAAAATTAGGGTTTATCCTGGACCAAGCCTCTTTTAATATTAAGAAGAGGAAGGCGCAACGACTTAACGGAAATGGGCGATCAATATGATTCGCTTAAGATAAAGTCTACTCCCACGAGTAATCGTGATATTCCGGAGTTTATAAAATAATATACCACCGAAAAAGTGTATTTTATAGATATGGGAATATAAACAGTGAAATTAGGATCTAAATGCCTAATGGAGTTTGGTATAAAGGAGAAGGTAGAAATCAAGGAGGAGGATTGAGGCAAACATTCCAAGCCTCAGTGAGGGATAAAACCCTTGCTAGTACCAGTTTATTGGTGCAATACATTCAAAAACAGGGAAAATCGTGTTTATCATTTATTGCAAATGATATGAGTATTTTAGTACTAAGTGCGGCATAGAAATATCTGCATGGCTTCGGGGAAAACTCGAGGAGATAGTTATAATCTAAGATTGAACGACAATCCTGTGTCAAGCCTCTGAACTTTTTAATAAAGAAGAGGAAGATGCAACGACTTGACGGATGTAGGCATTTATCAATATGATATTTGCTTAAGGTAAAGTCTAATCCAATACGAAAGTATTATCTCTCAAAGCTAATAAGATAGATAAACCTTGTAATGAAAAACAAGTATCTTATTTTGTGCGGAGAGGTGAATGATGATCCCAAGAGGAAATGCTTGGGGGAATTTGGTATATGTATATTTTCATCAAAATTTTTTTGAGGCAAAATTCTGAGAAGGTATACTATGTTGGAGAGATGGAAAGGGACGTAATTTTAGCCCATGGATGCAGTGGTTTCTTAAAGGAGAGGTTCTGGGATTCTGCAGATGGGTTCGCAGTCTTCGTGGGAAATGAATCCGAAAGCATGATAGTAGCGAATCCCGACAAAGATTTATATATGTATGACAATAAAATGCTAAATCCTGAAGATGTCGCAGAAGTACAAATGCCTTATGCCATGAAATTATTAATTCATGAATTAACAAGTATGGGAATAGATTTTCGTATAATTACAGAAGAGGATGAAAATTAAAAGATAAATTAATGATTAAAAAAAATTTTGATTAATTACTTTGTATTTATATAAAGTAATAAAAAGGAAAAACATTATTTAATATGCAAAATGATGAAATTTGGAAAAACGTTACCAAAAAAAATTATGCACAGTTATATCAAGTATCATCTTTTGGACGAGTAAGACGAATAGATACTAAAAATATATTAAAACCATATAATACAAATGGATATCTTACTGTATCATTATCCAATAATAAACAGGAATCAACAAATGATAGAAAATCGAATACATATAGTGTTCATAGATTGGTAGCTGAAGCATTTTTAGATAATTCACAAAATTTACGTTGTGTAAATCATAAAGATGGTAACAAACATAATAATTATGTTACAAATCTGGAATTTATGACAGATAAAGAAAATGCACAACATGCAAATGCAAATTTTTTAATTAATCGTCGAACAAAAAAAGTATCTCAATATGATCTTGAAGGTAAATTTATTGCAACATTTTTGTCAGTTGTTGAAACTAGCGAACATGTTAAAACCCCATATTATTCAGCTATTGCTAATGCATGTAACAGAGACAGTATTGCTTGTGGTTATCTATGGCAATATGATGATAAACAAGAAATAATAGAACCACCAATAGATGGTGTAGAAGTAGAAAAATTTAGTAAATATTTAATAACATCTGATGGAAAAATATACAGTAAAATATATAAAAAATATATGAAACCACAAATAGCCCCAAGTGGATATAATTATATAAATTTAAGAAATGATAATGGAAAATCAGAAAGATTTTTATTGCATCAAATAATATGTCAAGTATTTAAACCAAATATTGACGAAAACAAAAAAGCAATAAATCATATTAATGGAAATAAATCCGATAATAGAGTAGAAAATCTTGAATGGTGCACAGATTCTGAAAATATGATGCATGCTAAAAATATTCTGCCATTGATAAAAGAATATATGAAAAATGAAGAAACCTTCATAGATGAAGAAATCCTTATAGATGAAGAAGATATTGAAAATGAAGAAAACATAATAAATGAATTAGAAAAAATGAATGAACTAAAATTTATAGTAGTTAATAAGGATAAAGTACAAAAATGGAATGATAAACAAGAAAAAATAAAAAAACTTAAAATATTTGAGGAAGAAAATAAAGATAAAGAAATATGGAAAGATGTAAAACATGATTTTTATGGAGATAGATATCAAGTTTCATCATTAGGAAGAGTTAGAACAACAAAAACAAAAGTAATATGTTCGCTATGTTATGATAGACCAATTCCATATTATAGATTTTGTAAGGATCGAATAAGAGAAGTAGTATATATTCATAAATTAGTGGCTAATGCATTTTTAGAAAATCCAAATAATTTTTCATATGTAAATCACAAAGATAAAAATTATAAAAATAATAATGTGGATAATTTAGAATGGTTAGATATAGAAGGCACAACAAAAAAAGTTCATCAATTTGATCTAGACGGTAATTATATAAAGACATATAATAGTAGCAATGAAGCTGCGAAACTTACAAATTCTGATCATAAAAAAATTGCAGAAACCTGCAGAGGAGGACAAAAAACGTCGAATGGTTTTATATGGAAATATGCCGAAATAGAAGAACTTCACAAAAAAATAATATTTAAAAGTGAACCAACTCCAAAGATAACATTGAAAAAACATTTTAAAAATGAACCACCAAAGATAACATTGAAAAAAAAGAGAAATAATGAGAATGATTTTAAAATAATCAAAAACATGTAATAAAGAAAAAAAAATTGAATTTAATAAATTTATAATAAAAACAATAAATTACAGAAATGATGCAAGAAATACATGAATCTCAATCAGGAGAAAATCAAGAAATATGGCAACAATTGGATACTTACTCTAATTATGAAGTTTCTACATATGGCAGAATTAGAGAAATAGAAATATGGAAACCAGTAAATATAAAACACTATAATGAATTATATGAAGTTTCTACATATGGTAGAATTAGAAAAATTGACACACACAAAATATTAAATACTTCTTCAAATCATGATGGATATCAGATAATTAATTTACGAGCATGTCAAAATAATCAAAGTATGTTTGTTCATAGATTAGTTGCATTAACATATGTACAGAATCCAGATAATTTAAAGAATAATAATCATATAGATGGAAATCGTATTAATAATAATGCATCAAATCTAGTGTGGTGTAAAAAAATACAAAAATAAGGCAATTACTATAATTATGAATAATTACGATAAAATCAATGAAATAACAAATTAAAATCTAATGATGAATTAATAATTAATTACTTTGTAATGAATTATTAATTAATTACTATGTAATGTAGCAAAAATTTGCTACATTTTAATTTTTAAAAATTTTTGATTCATTTTGAAAATTAAAAATGAATCTCCCTTCGATTAAAAAAGTTGGCCAACAATTAACTTTATTAAAAAAAGATGCAAAAAAATATAATATTGATGATATACAAAATTTTGGTGAATTATTACAAATTCCTAAATATAAATCGTATTTTTTTGTAGAAAATAGATATTATAAAAATGAAACAAATCAATTTAAGGATCACAGTGTTTTAGTATTTAAAGAAAAAAAAACTAAACCTAATGTTTTCGAACGTCTTATTAGTAATTCATCTTATCCTGTATATAATTTTATCGATGATGATGGGGAAAAAATTAAAAAACCTCTACATTTGATTATGGCTTTATTAATACCAAATGATGATCCAAAAAAAAATATTATTAATCATATAGATGGTGATAAAAGTAATTGTCAAAGAACTAATTTAGAATGGACTACATTTAGTAAAAATGTACAACATGCACATGATACTGGTCTAAATACAACTTCTAGACCTATTAATTTTTATGATTCATCTGGTAAATTTATATCTTCATATCCGTCTGCTGCAAAGGCATCAAGAGAATTAAAACTGGATAATAGCAGTATATCTAATTGTTGTAATGGAACCAGAGGTAGAAAATGTATACAATATAATGATCAACTTCATATATTCAAATTTCGCGACGGTGATTATAATAATGACGATGATTTGAGTGAACTTGATTTAATTTATTATTTCCCTATTATTCTTGCACAATATGATAAAAAAACTGGAAAATTATTAGACTATTTTGCAACTATAAATGATGCATCCAAAAAAACAGGAATAAATAGAAATACAATATCTAACTATATGAATGGAAAAACTTCAAAGTCAACAAAATTCATTTGGGAAAAAATTAAACCAGGTACATTTCCCTTAGATAACATTAAAGGTATTAATAAGATCGAGATAGAACAAAAAATAGATATTATATCAAATATACATGAAGATTGTGAAGATAATACGACCAATGATAAATTTAAAAATAAAATTGATGCGAAAACACAATTAGAAGAAAATCAAATTAAAAAAACTATACTAATTAAAGAATTCAATAAGTTTTCTTATGATAAACTTAAACAATTATTAAATGAGAATGATTTCGATAATTTAAGCGACATTGAAGACATTGAAATATATAATAAACCCTTACCTTCTTTACCATCATTATTCAATACCTGAAAATAATTTATTGTATTAACTTTCCAATGGAAATATCTGTCCAATTAATTTCCACATCCACTACTACAACTACTGCAGCTTGTACAATTACTACAATTATTTAAATTACTATTACTAGAATTCATCATCATTGGATCAATACCACATGATGATGAATTATTACTTTGATTCTTCTTAACATAATCAGTTCCATATTCCTTCTTCCACAACACACCCGTCTTTCTAAAATCCTTCTCCAATCTCTCCTCCTCATTCATCTCATGACTAATATCATCATTATGTATCAACATCTTACCAAAATAATTCCAAGTACTCTTCACATAATCTATATTATCTAACATATGTCCATGCCATACCATATCTATTCTCAATGTTGGCACAAATCTATGTCCCTTATAACTTCTTATCAAATTCAAAAATTTCTCATAATTCTCAATATCCTCATTTTTTATTAATATCTCTTTATCATCCATTTGACGTATCTTCTCAATAAATCCTCTTTGAGACATTATCCGTTTCTTCATATAGGAATCTACCTCCTTTTCAATTGCATTTCTATTTCTAATCAACTCATCATCCAATATTTCAATATTCATATTCTTAGTCATTTCATATTCCCAATCACGCCATGTAATAGGTTTATACATCAATGACTTATACATTCTTGTATCTTTATCTAAATCAGAATCATAAAAATCTGAATAAGAACCATATTTATTATAAGTCTTTGGATCAGTCATCATACAATATAATAACACTTTAACCTCATCATCAAAATTTTTTCCTCTAATATTTGTTAACGAAGAACACACAATATTCTGATAATAATATTTTGAATTAAGCATTTTATTTAAATCTAAATCCTTAACTCTCAATAACCTCAAATATGAATTAAACTTTCCAATTGCATCTGGTAATTTCAATTTAAACATCACAAATAACACTAAAACCAGCATTTTATTATCAATTTTTTCAAATTCTCTCTCTTTACCTTACGTTCATCCTTTTCTTGATACATAATTACAACTAAAATTCATTACTATTTTTACTTTGATTATCACAATCAAAGTAAAAATCAATCCCCACATCCACTACTGCAACTACTACAACTAGTACAATTACTACAATTATGTGAATTATTATTATTAGAATTCCTAGGATTATCAATACCACATCCACTACTGCAACTACTACAACTAGTACAATTACTACAATTATGTGAATTATTATTATTAGAATTCCTAGGATTATCAATACCACATGATGATGAAGTATTACGTTGATTTTTCTTAACATAATCAATTCCATATTCCTTTTTCCATAATACCCCAGTCTTCATAAAATCATTCTCCAATTTCTCCTTACTATTCACCTCATTCTCAACATCATCATTATGTATCAACATCTTTCCAAAATAATTTCCAGTACTTTTAACATAATCTATATGATCCAACATATGTCCATGCCATACCATATCAATTCTTAATGTAGGCACAAATCGATGATTTTTATATTTACCAATTAAAGTTAAAAATCTCTCATAATTCTCCACATCCTCATTTTTTATCAATATATCCTCATCATCCATATTTCTCATCTTCTCTATAAATCCTTTTTGCGATAATATTCTTCTCTTCATATGATCATCAACCACTTCTCTTTTATAAATCCAATTTCCTCCCATTGTATTAGGTTTATACATCAATGATTTACTTATTTTAACATCTCCACACAATTCATAAAAATTCATATAATTACCATATTTACTATAACTCTTTGGATCCGTCATCATACAATATAATAATACCTTTATATCATCATCAAAATGTCTCTCTCGAATAAGTTTTAATGAAGAACACACAACATCAGGATAATAATATTTAGAATTAACCATCTCATTCAAATTATATTCCCCTACTCTCAATAATCTCAAATACGAATTAAATTTACCTATTGCATTAGGTAATGTCAATTTAAACATATTTAAACATAATATAATAGCTTTATTATCAATTTTTCAAAGTTAAAATTCAATCAAATTCATTCATGGCATTTCCAATAACTTCGACAAGATTAACTCTAATATTTTCACAATCTTTAGCATAATAAATGATATAAAAAGATTCTCTAATATTATTATCAAAAACTATAGATAATTTTACCCAATATGGAGAATAATTATTCTCCAATAAATCAAGAGTCGATATATTCTCATATTCAATATGTTTGGCCATATCAAACGGAAATTTTGTTTTAAAATTATTCAAAAAAATATCTTTTATTTGACTATAATTCACTTTACTATCATCATATGAAAATGTAAAAGATCCTCCATGTCCAGGAGTAGCAAATTTAACAACTCCTGTTGATTTAGATTTACCAAATAAATTCTTAAACATTTCGATGAAATAATATTCCTTATTATTTCATCAATTATTCCTATTTATTATTATCCAAAGTTCGTATGATTAATACGTATCAAAATAATCGTGTGGATTTGTCTCTCGTTTAGGAATAGGTTTTCCTTCTAATCGATCAATATAAAAATCCTCACTTACAAATGCCTTTGCAAAATAATATCGTTTTTCACGTTTAACAAATTCTTGTGCTTTCATCAATTCCTCGATTTTACGTTCAGCATCATATTTATATTTAAAAATCTCTGGCGCTTCATCAGTTCGAAAATATTTATATTTATCATGCGCCAATACAATCCAAAATTTAGTTGATTTCATTTCTTCCTCACTCATTTGCAAACTCTTGGATTTTTCATCCCATTTTGGAACGAATTTCGAAACTTCTTCATAATCCGGACAAATAATCGGTTTTGATTCAGGTTTTGATTCAGGTTTTGATTCAGGTTTTGATTCAGATGAATTATCAGGTAATGTAGATGAATTAGAGTTTTGTGACATTTTTTTCAACAACGATAAAATAACAAAATGAAATCAAATTTATCACAAAGAATCATTTGAAATATTTAATTAAAAGCGCATATTCATGATTTATCTCCATTGTCATTATTTCAGCCATTTCTTTATTCGAAGATGTATCAGGATGCCATTTTCTTAATTTGTATATGATAAGCATTTTTCAATTCTGCTTCAGTAACAGGTTTGTTTTTTAAAATATCTTTTGATTTTTTTGTAAATTTTGTCCCAAGTTAAAATAAAACGACTGTAAAGATAGTCACAAAATAAATCACAAAAAAGATATAACAAATTACTATATCAATAATAAATTCAGTAATTCTTGAATTTAATAATCCCTTACCATTACATCTAATACACTTTGTTTTAATCATTAATGCGGGTATATTAAATATATACCCATCTCCATTACATGAAAAACATACATCTCTATTATAAGGATTATTCATATCAATTTAAAACAAAGTATACAAATTTCAATCAAATATATTCAAATTTCAATCAAATATATTCAAAAAAGAATCAAATCCGAAGGATAATAATAACTATATCAATTGATGCAGATATGAATAATTGATTTGATATTAAGTGATTAATGTCTTCAGAAATTGATATATCGGATTGGGATTACGATAACCATATTATTAATAAATATTTTAAACCTCATATGCTGGATTGGGATCCTGGAGATAATTATACTGATTATATAACAATAAGTAATGAAGTACTTGATAAAATTACGATTGATGAACTACGACATCCAATATTACAAAAAAATGAATATATTTATTGAATAACCTTACAGCCGTTTTATTTTAACTTGGGACAACTCAAAATTTTTTGAATTTGTCTTAATATAAAAATAAAACTTCGTAATGAGAGGCAGCCGCGACGCTCCTCTTCTTGCTGAATGACTTATTATACATAGGTCTTTCAAGAAGGTTTTACTTGTTTTCGCAGGTATTCAGGTCTTTCTTTTCCTGTTCCTCCTGCTTCTAGAATATCATATAAACATCTTGATGCATTTTCGTCACGATCTAGTACTATATTACAACAT
>Ga0302280_1002659_pt1 | contig 13489 bp, 5 predicted proteins | sample III_Fen_E1_1_FD_198771 | JGI IMG/M metagenome (GOLD analysis project Ga0302280, IMG submission 198771) | Peat permafrost microbial communities from Stordalen Mire near Abisko, Sweden - III_Fen_E1_1 | ecosystem: Environmental > Terrestrial > Soil > Wetlands > Permafrost | place: Sweden: Abisko...
CACCAATCAAAGCTGTAAGGTTGAATGCAATCAAAATTAAGTTTATTGTTCATCAAAATAAAAAAAATTGGTTGATCAGAGTCTTAAAAAGCAAAAACTGCAATAAATAACAAAAGAGGTTTATTTATGATCTCATAAACTGAGATTTACAACAAATTGCAGTCTCTTTTAACTGACTTGGGCATTAATGATTTAAATGCTATTCAAATTATTTACTATGCAGATCAACTTTTAAATTTAAATAAGAGAATTCATTCTTTGGGAATAAATTTGAATGAAATATAGGTTTTTGTCGTTTCTTGGATTTTGATTGGTAGAAACGGGGAGATGCTCTTGTTTGCAATATAAATCATCGGTAACTCAAAATACAAACATATCTAAATCACTCAATTCAACTCCAAGACATTACGAAGAGTTAAAGAAGTTGAACGATCATTAATAGATAGAGGGTTGTAGTATAATTCTAATGGGAAAGAGAAATACAACTCGAGTAGAACGATCATGATGCCATTCAATAAATTATCACTTCTTTATAATTAATACGAATAATTATGATCAAATATAAGTCAAAATATTGATTTCTGAATCGATTTAATAAATTTTAATCATAAATCAATTAAATTAGGAATTTAACAAGTTGACTGTCTCTAAAAAATAAGCAATAACAACTTCTGAGTATTTTCCAAGTTAGAATAAATCATCACAAGCTCTAAGATTCCATAAAATAGATGAGTTTCATTTAATATATAAACTTCACCCCGACAAACAGGAATATTTGTGACTTTGCAGACTTTGTAGACTTTATTTGATCGTAATTGTAGATTAATAAATGTATAAACATCAAAGGTAAAGATGAAATTAGGATTGTGTGAGAATGATCATTTGACTCACTAAACAATGGCGTACCCTTTGTTTTGTCTCAAGTACTCCTAATTCTCTTTATATTTACACTAAATTAATGTTTTCCATACTACTAATTTTATGGGTAGTTACACTAAATCAATGCTATGTATACGCCTAACTTGTTTAATAGTTACCCTAAATCAAAGTTTTTATACGTCTTATTTTATTTGGAGATACACTAAATTAAGACCATTTATACGCCTAACTTTCTCAATAGATACCCTCAATTAATGCTCTTGTACAGCTGAATATATCAATAGTTACCCTAAATCAATGATATTTCGACAACTGGATCTTTTTAAAGCTTACCCAAAGTAAATTATTTGATACTTCTGAGTTTTTCAATAGTTACGCTGAATAAATAATATTTGAACCCCTAACTTTCTCGATAGTTACACTAGATAAATGTTATTAATACTCCTAGTTGACTCAATAGTTACGCTATGTCAATGGAATGTATACGGCTGACTTTCTCAATCATTACAATAAATCAATGATATTTATACAGCTGACTTTCTTCAAAGTTACGCTACAATCAATGATATTTATACTTCTAACTTTATTAAAAGTTACCCTGAGCTAATGTGATTTATACATCTGATTTTATAAATAGCTACTCTAAGTCCATTGTATCTATACGCCTGATTTTCTCAATAGTTACCCTAAATAAATTATATTTAAACCCCTAACTTTCTCAATAGTTACACTAAATAAATGTTATTAATACTTCTGAGTTTTTCAATAGATACGCTAAATGAATGATCCATTTACGTCTGATTCTCTCAAAAGGTACGCTAGATCAATCAAAACCATACAACTGATTGTTATCATTAGTTACCCTAACTCTATGCCAACTTACATCTTACTCATTTAATAAATACTCTAAATTTCAAGAAATGTACTTCTAATTTACTCTAAATATACTCTAATCAATGTTTATTTATATACGACTGATGTTAAGGATAAATTACACTGAATAAGCATATTTATACTTCTCAATTGTCCAACATTTACTCTAAAATTATGATATTTTAACTCCCTAAAGATCAAACATGTTTATACGTCTGAATTGGTTTAAAAATACCCTGCATCAACCTATTTATACGTCTGATTGCCGTCAGCACTTACCCTAAATCACATCTTCAAAACATCTGATTTTCTCAAGGTTTACGCTGGATGATTTTAAGAAAATACTTCAACAGAGGCTTTGTGATATATATCTTACTCTAATTTAGATCTGTATAATGAATGCAGAACAATAGATCTTTATTAAAAAAACCATACAACCATTTTGAGAGACTGGGTCATTCCCAAAAGGCAGAGGATAACAGCGAGAAGAATGTTCATGTTCATTTGGCTTGAGTTCACAGAAGAATAACTCCTCTTTCTTCGCCAAGTTTAACAAGGGCGACGGAAGGTGAAATATACGGTTCTGTGGCCTCCTTTAAAATCCTATAATTAATTTGCCAATGAGAGCGCGTGACTGATTTTTTACTTTTTGTCAAAGCACACTTCACGAGTCCCGGTCTTTGGAATTGGAAAGTTGCCTATTTCTGCCTCTGAAGTTTTAATGTGTAAATTTTGTGGCATTCATCGATGATTTTAATATTTTTTGAAATAAAAACGCCTGAAATTTGCTGCCAAATATAAAAAGCATCGACGGAGAGGGAGGACGAAGGCTGACTAAGACTTGCCTCGACTTTCAGCCCTATTTTAAATTTGCGGCTGACTTCGGAAGTAAATAATATGATTCAATAAAAAATTGCCGACTAACTTTGGAAAAATTACGCCTTACAGTCAGAAACAATCGCCAAGTTGGACAAAATCATAATTCTGTTGGCGGATGAGTGAAATGGACTTTTAACGATGAGCAAAGAATTAAAATAAAAGATGCAGCAAATTGTAAAAGGCAATGACTCACAATCGCAGGGACTGGAACTTATCGCAAAGTACAGCTGCAGTTGGGCTGCCTTCAGTCTGGGAAAGCATTGGGTGTATTTCCGTTATTTTGCAATTAACTTTATCAAAATAAAGAAAGGATAAACTCTCATCGATTCAACAAAATATACTTTTCTCTAATTTCTTAGATTATGCTCATTAGGAACAGTGAGATGCTCTCCCAAGTAACTAAAATCAACAATCACTCAAAGTACAGATATTTTTAAACAACTCTATTCAACTCCGAATCATCAGCAAAAGCTGAAGTAGTCGAGAAAGCATCAATAGATACGGGCACAGCATATTGTTAATGGCAAAGAGAAATAATTTTGAGAATAGAGTTAATGGAAGGCAATGTTGATGTTATTGATTAAATAATGATTCACTTTATAATTAATATCAATAATCATAGCATAATATAAAGTGAAAAATCAAGTGAAAAAATCAAGACTAACGTTGTCATATTCAAATTGAATATCTAATTTTGGCTGTCCTGAAAGAACTACGGCACATGATCAACATATTAATAAAAATATGCTACAAAAAGCGAACAAATAATGATAGTTCGTTCTCCATTTATTATCTATTTAAGATAACAAACTACAAACCACAAGCCGACCTCATTAGAACCCTAATCATCGCAAAATATTGTATCTTACTGCGGTGTCGTCCCCTCATTGATCATATTTAATTAATATTTTATCAAAGCATAAGCATAACTATCAAATCTTATCCCCGTATATACTCTTGGTCGCATTATTATTCTGTTTTATAAACAACTACTCCAGAATTAACATGTTCTTCTTACGTTGCACCTGCATCTACACACCCTTAGACAACTACTTCGCTTTGTACTCAGGGTGAACTATTTTACAAAGAATTTACACTGCAAAAACAGAGAACGCTATTTTGACGATCTTTCCTTTGGACTATATTCATTCGGAAGGATACGGGAAGGGATCGGCTTATGAAGAGATCGATTGTGCTTTGGCACCTAATCACTCTATTTGGCAGCAAAATGGCTGATGGTGGTGCACAGTACATCAACAGGGTCTCGTATCTGTTCACATCCCGGAATTTAGTCCTTCTTCGGACTATTGTTTTCTCGTGTTCTTTCCTTCATATACTTTGAATAATTGCTGATAGTTTGGTTAAATAATTCCTTATTGAGTTGATCTTTCGATTTTTGTTGCGAAACACCGTTCTAAAATCCAGCCATCAGCAATTTGTTCTTCCGATCAGAGTTGAGGTGCTTTGATTCGCGAAATGAACTTGCAACACTTTCTTTGGAGCAGAAAGATGCCGGTTATGATATCTTATGATCGTGCTTAGTTCCACAATCGATAGTTTTATAATAGGAAGGTTGATCGTAGCTTTTTTCAGTGAGGAACGATTGTTATTGATAGAGCTTCATTGGGTCTCGAGGACTGGCTGATTTTTATTTGCTCTATGTGTATGAGTTCGTACCCTTCGAATAAGATAGTGGTATCCGGTGACATCTGGTTTAAAGCTCCTGAGTTTTTATCCATTGCGGTAGGATGGTGATTCCTCTCCCGTCTATTTATTGATTTTATAGAAAGTGTTTTTTTATAGATCATAATTAACGATTTCGTTGATTTTCTTCATGCTGCTCGTGACTTGCAATTCTATAATTATTAATCATTGGAAGTTATAAAAATGAGGCAGGTGTTACTGAGTGACTTGGTTGGCAATAGAGATCATTTTAGATTAATTTTGCATTATTGTTTTTTAGATAGGGATGAAAGCCAAGAGGAACATGTTTGATAATTTAGTCCCTGCTTATAAAGAAATCAATCTGATCAAAGAGAGGCGATAACCATCAGGTAGTCTTGCTTTCAACAGCGGTGAAAAGGGGAGAGGGGTTAACATTGATCGATTTGCTTAAAAATAAAATAGTAAAAATGTTGCGAGAAACCTTTTCGATCTCAACTATCAAGCCCAATCAGCTCAATTAAAGCGAAGACATTCTAATTCTTCCAAACAGCTCTTTGCTAAAGCCCACAGTACGGCAAAGGGATAAACTTTTTTGAGAAACAAAAGCGCAAAGAGTGTGTCCTTATTCAAGCCAGATTTGAGTATAGTCGAAAGAAAATAACTAAAGGAAGATGCCAAATAATCTGTTCCTCAATAAATGCAGCAGCTATTATCATCCAAGTTAAGGTAGGCAGAAAAAGACAGAAAGCTAATGATGAAGTAAGTGATGGCAGATTTGCATAAGAGATAGTCGAAGTTGGTCATTAAAAGAGATTACAGCAGATTGAAATCAGAAAAGAGCATGCTTGAACAGTCCATGCTCAAAAATAGGACTGTTTCTCAGATCGAAACCAAGTCTAAACTGTATACTGAAAAGCCAAAGGACTCCAAAGACAAGCAATAGATTTCCATTAGATAAATTTTAGCACAAGGCAATAGATTCGATCGTTAAATGAGCTCTGACATTAAAATCAATAACTAAGAGATCGTAAAGACTATAAAAGACGCCATAAGGAGTAACATCTAGGAGATATACTTGTAAAAAGACCGTAGATTATAATAGAAATACTAATCCAAATAAAGATAATTTCTATAAAAATTTAATAGTCTCTAAAGGGTGATCAGTGACAAATTATAAAGCGATAAGAACACCTTAATGGAAAGTATCAGCAAACAACTCGATAAATAAGTTATCCTTGATAGTGCTTCATATAAAAAAGAGAATAATCATCATGATATTAGTAGGAGTGGCAGGACGTATTTTTAGGATCCTCCCACAACGAGGATTCCTTCCTAACAAACTGCAAATAAGGAGAGTAAGAATGAATCGTTTGAGAGGAGGAACGAAGGGGAAGAGAAACAAAAAAAGAGTTAAACTAACAACAATAAATAACTTACCAATAAAACTAAAGAAGAAGTTAGTAAAGATAGAGCAAGACGACCTTAGGCCAGTCGTAAAGAGGAAACCATAAACATATTTGAGCAACTTCAGCCATTGGAAAGTGATCTATTTGAAAACTAAGAAGTTAAGTTCGTCGAGAAAAGCAAGCCAATGAATAAAGCAGCGGTGATAGTCCCTCCACAAGCGAAACCATAAACATTAAAATATAAATAAGAAAAGAAAGAGTCCAAACAACAATCATCCATATTCGACAAAGTTGAAGATTTCCTCCCCGATTAAATCTAATAGATCACCTTGAAATTCTAATCAAAAAGGGTGCCTCAGCAACCGAATCCATCCAGTTAGCCCGATAGCGTAAAACAAGCAAATAAAAACAAAATATAACCAAAAGTGTAACAGCGTCGATTCGAATCATTCCCCCAAAAAACAGAGAATGATAATAACAACAATAATAAAAATAATAATACCGCCGTAGTAGCGAGTCCAAAGATCCGTCCAAACGAGCAACCGCAAAAGCAGACTATAAATCAAACAACTCCTCCCCAAAAACCATCCGAGGAGAAAACCCTATCACTTGAGAAAAAACAGCAAATATTAAGAAAAAAAATAATATAGTTCCAGTAACGAGACACTATTTTAGGAGCAATCGGCTGTGTGGCTGGTCTGTGCTCTCAAAATTGCAAGCAGAGCAAACTCGAGTGGAGATTGCCATCGCTTCTCACCTACCGATACGTCCTCGACTGCTACATGGACTAAATCCCTTACTATGAATAGGCCTAGAAATTGGGATTGATCAGTAAACAGATATCTGACAACTTTTTTTCGGATATGTAAAAGATGGAAACGAACCTCTAAAAGATGCTAAAATCGATTACCAAAAAAATTGCGATAAGTGACGCGATCAAATTTGTGGTGACATCTGATGAGAATGAAATGCACCGGTTAAGGCCAATGATCATGCAATAAGTCGCCAAGTACGTAGGATCACTGAAACGTTCTGATTAAATAAAAAACTTGCCTGTGCTCCAATGCGGGCTGAGGATGATAAACGCTGTCTATCTAATTCGTCAGATAAGTGACTTCCCCCACGAGAAAGTCCTGCCAGCCGATTTCTAATCCTACTCTCTATAGCAAAGTCTAAATCTATTCAATGAGTGGCAATAACGTCTTCAGAAACTGTCGTGATATTAAAATAATACTATTCTATTATTGTTAAATACTGGTTAGAAATTGGTTATTTTCGGGGAGGAGCTTAATTCCTATAATTAATGTCAAAACTTTATTTTAACTAACTCAACAACCGCAATTCCTTCCCAAAATAGACCAAATAACGGGAATTTTCAACTGCTTAAAATTTAGATAGGGAAACATTATGCCACCAGGCTATGACACTCGGAAACGCAACATCAAATAAATATTAGAATAATTCTCATTGTCTACTTGGGGGCTTTGCAACCTAGATGCCACAGTTAATACCTGATTAAGACAAAGCCTCGATTTGCACTAATTGTGATTCTTCTTTTTTAGGAATAAAAGCTTGCAGAAGCTAGCAGGGAAAACAAGCTATGCCAATTTAACAGCCAATCCCAAATGGTTTTGACTGTCCAACTTGCCAGTAAACAGGAAACTCCTAATGTGAGTTGTGCCATGGTCAAATGAAGCTGAAAAAAGAAAGTGGTCTTATTAAATTCTTTGAATATATTTTAGAATTTAAGCTAGGACGCAAAGCTCACAACAAAATCGGTAATGATGGAAACGAAGGTATAGATGGAGAGACAAGACCATGTAACTACGTTAAAAGCAATCCGAAAAGACGCCTTTCGTAAAAAAACGCCCTGTCTGAGAGGAAGAACTAATGCTTGAATGTGCATTATGGATACTTCTGCAACTTATGCAATGACTCAAGGCCCATTGTTGGATCCAAATTTACTTGCCCTATCTGTGACGATTTCGATCTGTGCTAAAAGTGCTACCTTTCATGTGGACATAACCACCCAATGACTGAACTGGCCTACTCTCCCTGCTACCGTAACAACATGAACTATTTGAACAAAATGATTTCGGAACAGGATCAAATACGATCAACAGTCAGCGGATCTCCGATTGGATGCAGAATTGAGATACTCTAAAACAAGCTATCAAAAAGTTGTCGGGGATGATGATGATTAATTATTTATATTTTAGGGAAATAGCCTATTCTTTGCCTTTCCAATTCATCCATCCATTCCACCAACTAGCATCTGCTCTTTTCCATCGGACTGGTGCATCATCGGAATTGAACTGTATTAATATAAGCTTGCAATGACATTACCAATTATCTCACTTGTTGACAGCATATTCTTTTATAAGTTTTGTTATGTAAAAAACCCAAGTCAAACCCAAGCGCGACAAGAAGAAAAATATCGAGACGGGGATGCTCATGGGACAGAATACCAACATCTTCAGTCAGCTTTCCGCTACTTTCCTCCAAAACAAAGCCAACACCACTGAATAAGAGGAAAATTTCTTGAAAAACACGCCAATTGTGGAGTATCATGACCAGAACATTAACAGACTCATCTCTCTTCTTCGCAAGAAGGCGGAGGTGACCAAAATAAAGGCGGTTCAGTAACTACACGAGGAGATCAGCAAGATGACGCCAGATAACATGGAGGAATTCATCTCCACCTTCGCGCAACTCTACATGGAGATCGTGCTGAATTAATCATCGAAGCAGATCGTCGAAGAGTTTGTGTCTATCATCGTAGATATCCTCGCCACCCACAAAAAGACAGTAATTCGAGAGATCAACACTCTGTATGGGCCACTATTAATATCGATTAAACTGAACAAGTTAGTGACTCTCCTATTTACGGGATCTGAGGAATAAATATACACAAAAGCCTTGGTTTTATTGTTGAAGAAAGATGTTCGTAAGAAGTTCAATGTCATGTTCAAAATTATCATGGAATGTGATTCCAAATAAAAGATAGGGTTAACTAACTACCAAAGAAACTGCAGTTCTTTGATGAAGTTGATCAAGGATTTCGTCAGGATATACGAAAAGAGTGGCAAGGCTAAATAGCTTGAGAACGAATTTGTAGCTTTCATCAGATAAATTTGTGAGAGTTTTAGTAGCGAGTGTGTTGATTAGTATGTTAAAAATGGAGGAAAGGCAAAAGCTGCCATCTTGGAAATGTATGCCACGCTCATCAGTCTTTCATCCAAGCATAACAGTTGGAACATTGAATGGTAAAGGTACGCAAAGATAGTAGGCTCGAACTTCCTGGATAAGGATTTGGTAGTCCAGCAAACTCTGTGGAAAAACTGTAATCAACTGTGGGTTGAAGCATTATTAGAAATGGACAGAGCAAACAAGGAATAAAAAGGCGAGGAGACTACTAGTTTATTAAACATTTATCTCCCAAAAAGTGACTAAAAATTACTATCTTGTTTGAAGGTGGGTGGCTTTCAAATGTACAAATAGCTGCCTCATTTATGCGAGATCTTTCCCTGGACGACTTTCTCCAGCAGCGATACTCACAAGCTCTACATAAACAAACTAAACTTTATGCGTAAACTACTCACTTCTGTGTTGCAGGAATAAGACTAAAACGAAGCTAGAATATAATGCTACTACGCCCTCTCCACTCTCTTCATCAATCGATGCAGAATCATCGATTTCAAGTAGATGGATGATAAAAAAGCAAAATAAATCAGGATTCTAATCGTCAAACTTGAAAAGGAAACTGTTTAAAACTTGCAGGAGAAGTACTACAACGACCCACCCGTCTCTAAAAACTCGTTTACCTTTCATATTCCTTCCTATTTGGCAAAGATAATCAATTTGATGCACGTCTCTTTCGAGTTCAAATTTAAACCCGACAGCACTTTCTCACTCTACTAGTTTCTTGAAATATGCCCCGAAAATCAGTCAATAATCGATATCATATACAATAACTGCAAATAGAACTTGCATTTGACTCTCAAATACTTGGAAATGTTCCCCAAAAGACCCATTGATCTTGACATGAGCAGCAAAAACAAATAAACAGAGGTGACAGCTAAGATATTCTTATTGATTAGTTAACCTAAAACAGGAAACGAATGGATGCGATAGGAATGGGATTTAAACAAAAAGATAATCGCCTATGATCCTCGCATCACCCAGCGCGATCTTTAGCTTGACTAATAGTAATAGTAATCAATGAATAAACTCTACTTCAAACCATCCAACCGCAACTTCCCCTCTAAACTATACGATAAACTAGAAATGGACCAGGTTCGATTTGACTATTTTTAACACCACCTTCTTGACAGTTAATCGACGCATGTCATTAAATATCTGATTCCTTTGGTCAATGATATCCTCATTCCGAGAAACCCTCGTTTTGTCAACAAACTCCTTTGCCATTTCACAGACAGGGTGAATCTTCTCAATAATGGTAAGTGGTTGATAGGTAATCATTAAGTGATTGTGATACGTATCCTCAGTCAGTTGATAATTGACTTCTTGGTGAGAGAAAAGTAAGTCAATTGTCTGTAAGACAAACTTGTGACTTCTTTTATCCTGGATTACTGTGAGTTCATCAGACTGATGTTTAACTACAAGATGGAAACGGAGGTGGATTAATTGTTAAAAAAGATAAATCAACTGCTTCCCTATGAAAGATATAGATAGCTGATATTTACTTCTTGCCAAAAGAGTATAAGGCTTGCATATTCTACTCTTCTCAGAGGCACTCTCTAGGGTCAGCTGGAAAAGATACGCAAGAATCGACTGAAAAAATGTGTGGACATGATCAACAAATTACTATGGTCCTGTATTATCCATAACAGTAAGGATAGCTACATAACTTTGATCAAATAATTCATCAACGAATAAACCAACTGGAAAGAAGCCTTAAGTAGGTCTGAACCTTGGATCATTGGATTTACTCTCCTCGAGAAGGTGGATGATAAAGCCTTGGGTGAAATTGCAAAATACATCGTTGATAATTTTGATAAATACTTCCAGTTCATCAGTCTGGTGCTTAGTGCTGACACTTTGCTACCTCTTCAAGCAAATATCGAATCAAGAAAGCTATATATTCATTTGAAGTAACATTTTTAAAAATGCATCCTTTCCCTATCTCCAGAAAATACTAGTAATCTGCTCAAAGGAGTGTTAGATAGCCTACTATTCAATGGCTCAGTCAACCTCTCATAAGGCGTGAAATCTTTAATCTCATATCTGCTGATAGAAAACGAATAAAATAGCTGTCAACTGCTCTCCACCCTGCAATAGAGTTGCATATGGTACCCCTTCCAAAAATATATAAAGGAGAGTCACAATATCAACCGCAGTCTCATCTTTATCGCTATCATTTCAGCCATCCCCCTCAAAAGACTGGAAGATATCGAAAAGCTATACATCGAGTTGATTTAAAAACTAAACTAATCGGCCGAGGGATTGGAGTATTTATAAGTCGTGGCTATCTGCTGTGTGTTCTGGAATAAATCAATTGGAATTGAAGACGCAATGGCAAACGATTTTGGTATTTATCGGAGTGTACTAGTGAAAACCCTGAAGTCGTTTGAACATCACACTGCTACCCTATCTCCTATGAGCAAGAATTTCTCTCTATATTCACTTTTCTCATACATCAACTCAGTGATACCCCTTACGGGGAGAGATATCTTGAATCCCCACGAAAATGTCATTGACCAGCTATTTTGGAGCAACATTGAGCAAGGTAGTGAGTTGCACGGACTCAGCCAGACCATGCGTATGCGTTATGCGACTCGTTCTGTGCTGACTTGCAAGGAATAAAGTCTAAAAAGATTGATGATTGACATTCCCAAAATAGCAACAGATGAATACATCTTCTATAAGGAATTGCTCAATCAGATCGAGGAAGACGGATAGGAGGAACTACCTCATTATGAAAATATTATCAGTCTCTTCATCGAAATATCGGAGTTTTTAATAAGAATTACGGGCTATCTCAGCGAGGACAGACATCCTCAAGAAACCACTATCCTTTAACTCATTCAATGCCCCTTCCCTGCTCTCAAAAAATCGGCCTTCATCCTTCTCAAAGCTATGTACGAGCTAAAAATTGTGCCTAGAGAACCACCAAAAATATACATCGATCTTTTGTCGTTCGAAGTAAAACCGACTGACGAACTGACTTCCAGTCTATGCAGTTCAATCTCAACCTATCTCTACACTTGGCAAGCTCTGCTCCTCCGCCGATTGGCTACCGAGCGTTCTCCCCTAAACTAATAATAGATAACTATAAGTCTCGAAGAATACATCCAAAACGAAGGATACTCCGACTTATTAATAAAAAACTGTTTTATGATCCTCGATGACAAACTAGAATACCTTCGCAACGAGACTGACTTCGCAATCAGCTCATAGGAATTGATCGAGACTGATTACGAGATAAACTTCATGTAGGTAGTGGACATAAGCCAAAAGATATTTAAGATGGCGATTCAGACCCTCTTCCTCTACATCATTCACTTCCCAATCTTCCTCCGGAACTTCATGGACAAAAATAAAAAATACAAGAACATCTGCGAAAGATTACTCAGGAACGTAATATGCGATGCAATCTTCAAGGAGGAAGTTGCCAAAATTTAACTGCATGAGGAGGAGTGGAAGGCGGCAGGCAATTTTTAGATTTATGTCACAGCCAAAAACAGATAAATTTATGCTTAGTATACCCATGACGTCATTAGAATTGGATTGAGACTAGTTATGAGAGGCAATTACCCTTTAACGTACTTATCTATTAACCCAGACCCATAGCCATAGAATTTGGAGAAGGCCTGAAAATTGAGGACGGTAGTCGGTGGGGTCTAATGCTGCAGAGTCAGTTGCACAACCGAAATAACACGATAATAAACGGTATTCTGCTCTGGAAAGACAACATTGATAAAAAACTATCCGGAGTGTAGTAGTGTGCTATTTGCTTCGACATCGTGAATAATAACGGTCAGCTGCCCAAGAAAGCCTGCAAGACATGCCGTAAGAAATTCCATGGCAACTGCATTATGCGATGGTTTAGTAAGAGCAACAAGAGCGAGTGCCCCCTCTGTAAATCCCAGTTTCTATGATCATCCAGATAATTCTGTATAAATAATAAGAATAACTGTATAATGAAAAAAGTATAACTTATGGAAAGTAATCATTGGTAGTTGTATGCTCTTGTCTGATACTGCGATAAAATGTAAGGGTTGTCGATGTGGTACTCAATTGGATTGGTTATGGGATTGTGCCTCGCGATGTTTTGATATTCGAAGTAAGACTTTCTTCCTTTCTTGGCCCGCTAAAACTGTATTTGCTGTTTAACCTCATTGCCAAAGGCATGCCTCTCTTACTTCCTCTCCATGTTCCGGTACTGTTCCATTTCCATCTGCCTCATTCTATTTTGTTTGACTTCTTCCACTTCCCTATTGTGGTCTTCGATTTGTTGTAACTTTCTATTCTCTTTCATCAAGAGTTGTTGCTGCAGAGCACTTTTGGTAAATTGGCTTTCCTGTTGTCTTTTCTTTTGGTACTCATCCTGCTCCTGGAAGAGGAAAGCTCCACTGATGTTCTTGCTGATGAGTCCGTCTAACTTCCGATTACGCTCCTCTTAATAGTCAGTAAATGTGTTTCTATAATTATTTTTAGTGAGCTGGGCTGTAGATTGGGTGTTAGTTGAATTTTGAAGTGGAACTGGATTGTAGAGCAAATATTCATTGGATTTGCTCCGTCCAAGTGGAGACTCAGTTGGGTAA
>Ga0302280_1002663_pt1 | contig 13475 bp, 11 predicted proteins | sample III_Fen_E1_1_FD_198771 | JGI IMG/M metagenome (GOLD analysis project Ga0302280, IMG submission 198771) | Peat permafrost microbial communities from Stordalen Mire near Abisko, Sweden - III_Fen_E1_1 | ecosystem: Environmental > Terrestrial > Soil > Wetlands > Permafrost | place: Sweden: Abisko...
TCAGTACCCTTCTTCATTTAAGTGATGTAGCAAGATGAACAATAGGCCTTTTCCTTTATCTTATAAGTAGCCTAAATTTAATCAATTTTACCTGTTTATTGCATGTAAGACATACGATATCCTTTTTGATCATGTATTGAGATGGTTGAGTTCTTAACTTAAGACTTGCACGAGGAACTTTATCGATAGGATATTGCTGAATATGAGGAAGGTAGTTTTCCATTACAGGTTTTTCTCTCAATGGAGAAATCGGATAGTTGAAGATAATTTTTGGGCGTGCCAGCGGAGAAGTGGATCGAATCGGAGATATTGGGTTCATTTCTTATTTAACTGATTATTATTAGTAAATTCACATCATTATAAAAGTTAAAAATGTACCCCAAATCATCTTTGCATCACCAATTGATAATCTTACAACAAACTTTAGGAATTAGAATATCTTTAGAAAGGAATATTTTAATTTGGCAAAAGGATTAATAGCAATAAACTTAGATTGGACATTTGTTTTATCAATAATCATAATTGTTTAGCTTAATATATGATTAAACGCACCAAAGATAACTCTCAAGCCAAATCCAGGCGATTCAACTCTGCCAAGGCATCAGATTAGCTTTTAAAATACCTAAAAACTAGTTTTGATACGAATATGCCTGTGGCCTATATGACTGGAATATCCAAAAAATATGCCAGGCAGTATTGTCTTCACGAATAAGATAAATTTATCCAGCAGTTTATCGAATAGAAAGGATATGTAAATATCAATAAACTGGTTGAATACTTAAAGATCAGTCCTACATATCAGAAAGGTCAAGCTCTTTCTGATGATTCGGTAAAGAGAATCTATAATAATTTTACTAACAAATAAGGAAAATTAACTTATTAGTACTTAATGAAAATGGGTGAGGAAGTAGGAGTGACAGTTACAGATAAATAAGCAAAGGAGATGGTCATAAGATATGGTCATCATAAGCAGTTCCTAACTGTGGATGACTGCCTTAAACTCAATGAGAGGATACGTAAAAAAGTGAGTTCAACGCCGAAAGGAGCTTTAAAATCGAAAACACCAAAAAAGTAGAGATGATCTTTATGCTATTTTGATTGATGAATACGATGAATACATAAAGAAAAGCATTTGCAAACTAAAGTAGTAAATTCTAGTTAATTTCCTTATAATCAAAAGATATCAAAATAATAAACATTGTTGGCTGTAATATTGATAAGCTAGTCCATTTATTAATAAAAGTATCAATATAAAATAGTATCAATATCAATATTATTAATAGATAATTTATTCTTTCCTCAAACAAGATGCAGCTATTCAGCTAATATATTTTTAGCAAGTCTGTTTTGAGCTAACCATAAATGAGGAAGCTGTAATATTGCTCCATAGAGATTACCAACAGATTGCTTTTCTAATTTGCAAATCACACCCCAAGTCACAATTATTGTTAAAATACCTATAATACTCCAGGCCCAAATTTGCATAAGTTAATTCATTTTAACACTAGTTGACACTGATAGACCTTTCACTATCCTTTGCTCCACCTCTTGATAAACTTTAAACATAAAATAGATGAAATTATCCAGAGATTTATAAGTTTGCTGAGAAAAATAATCTTCTCTATTTATGTTGAAATTATTTGACAAATCCTTTAAAGCACTCATTGAGCTTCTCTGTAAAAAAGTCCATCCTGCTACTAGTCCTTTCTATAAAATACCATCATTATTATTATTATTGCATTATTAGTTCAGCCAGCTAGGATTATATTGTGCAACTGAAACACAAACATTTTTGCTGAGTATAGCCATCAAATCATCTTTACATGTGGAATCATATGGCTAAAACAGTTCAATAGAAGTGCGCACATGGGTAACAAAGTCAATTTCTGTCTGGTTGAGATGAACTAAAATTTACGACGAAATCTCTTGTATTGATTTGCTGAAATTATACTGCAAGTAATAAGTCTTGAGTTAAAAATAATTTTAAAGAGAGTAGTTTTATGATTCAATAAGATAATTAATTGAAGATGCCATTTGTTAAGCTGGTGAGATTAGATCGAGCATATGGATGAGTGCTCCACAATTAAACGCAGACAGAGCAAGAAGTACTATAATTAGATAAGTTTTTGTATAGCGGGTAGGTTTCAGTTAGAATTTGAATTTGTTAACTCGATAATTTTAATCAGTGGGAGGCAATAGCTCTAAAGGATTGTAATTATGTTTCAGACATTCATCAACTTGTGCGATAAAAGACTTTAAGTACGCGCTATATGTTGGAGGGATGAGAGTATATATGCTCATATACTTCTATCGTTTCTAGAATGATTTCATCCTACTAAAATATATTATTAGAACGAGCCCTAAACTCGAAATGAAAAAACAAACACTATACACATATAAATAAGTTTGAAGGGAAGTAAGCTCGTCATTTGCAGCAGCAGCATAGTATTCTGTTGTATTTAAGCTAATGTATTTGATGTTAACCCAGTTTTAAAAGAGATAAGTAAATTAATTATTTGCTTCGATTGAAATATTTGTTGAATTAGCCTTTATTTCATTGTCAGCTTACAGCATGGCATAGTAATACTGTTCTAAAAACTCTCTTATTGTAATAGTCTCATAATTACTCCCCAATTTGACAGTAATTAAAGTTTCAAAAGCCACATATGTTTTTGTTCCTAATGTAGTATAATCATCTGAGGCAAATAATTGTGAAATAACAAGGCTATACACTTCAGAGAGAGTGTAAAAGGTGGTTTATTGAAGCATTAAGCATCGTTGAATATCGTTCACTTAACTCGAAAAGCAATATGTCTTGGCCATAAGGAGCGAATTATATGATATTTTAAATAATTGGAAGTTGTCTGTAATGGCCAAAGCAGCAGTATTAAGCTTGCTTACTGAATTCATTCCACTTGAAAAGGCTGTAATCTGAATATAAAAGACCCAAACAATAACTATCATTAACACTACAATGATGCCTGATGATACTACCAGATTTTAATTCCATAGTGATTTATAATTGATGGCTCTCATCTTCATATTTTCTAATATTTTACTAATTTTTATGTCTGAATTGCCCGCTTTGGTGGACTATTCAGAGGAACCAGTGTTTAATGCAAATTAAAATTTTTCATCAATGGCTCTATTTATCGATGATATATCTTGAGAATCTTATTCATTTATAATATCTACTTTATTTTTAGTCTCAATTACACAAAGTTCCTTTATTGTTTGCTCATCTCCTAAACTAATGGGGAGATTTGAATTGAGGATAGGTAAAACTGTGGCGTTGACTATGTCTAATATCGGCCGAATTTATCCGAATTTAAGACTGTAGTAGAGAGCCTTACCCATATGATGCTTACTTATTGTGATCTAACTTTCAAACAAAAATGAACTTCTCACACTCTCTTTATTATTAAAACTCACCAAACCTATCTATTCGGAATCATCTTCATATTTTATTGGAGATGGATCACAAGGAAGACTATTGTTAAGGATCATTGTTTTGCGCACGCACTCTCTATCTCTCATCATTTCCTCTAGGTTTTTACTGCAAAAGAGATCGAATTTATAATTGACATGTTATCGGTCAAAAAGATGTTCTGTCATCAGTCGATGCCCTAAACTCTGTATTTTGCATTAATAATCAAGAAGCATATAATCGTCTTCATTTTATTTTACAAGAACTCCATAAAACCTTAGATTTAGTCCTAACGATTGAATTTTGAGGACTATTTGACCTCTAAAGCATTGATTTAACCGATCTGCAAAGAAGGCGAGGGTCAGTCCCGAGAGTGTACCAGTAATGCGATCAGCTTCAACCCATTCTGTGATCATTTCCCTGTGAGGATTGGCGAGAAATTATGCCATTAGATGGTGAACATCTTTACCTTTGAGCAGTTCCTTGGACGCATTAAAAAATTGTTTACAATTTTTCGAAACATTGGTGATAGGACTCAGTCCTTGAAGTTATAAATAAGTCTCGATAATACAGGCCCGATCAGTATAAACATAATATTTAATATTATTCTTATCTGCTCCTTTGAGATGATGCATTATGGCCATTTTTCTCAGAACAATACTTCTTATTTCTGCCACTGTTGACTTTGAGTGAATGATGTACTCGAAATATATTAGAAATGTTTAGTATATCTTGATATTGCTGGATTATTTGGCTTTGAAAAAGAGCCACATACTTTAAATTATTCGAATTAATTCAGTTATTTATGAGCAAATTGTTTCAATTTAGTTTAGACTGAATAGATCACTCTATATTTTGATTAATTTAGTTGTATTTAAGTTGTTCAATTTCAGTAAGTCAGACTAAAGTTTATGATGGAGCACATCTTCTTTAAATACTTCATCAAACTCAGTGTTTATCAATTCTCTATTAACTTCCTCCATTCCAACTTTTACATTTTATTAAAGCTGATAAACTAGAAATAGTTATCCCTTTGTGAGTTATTTTCTCATTCTTTTTTTGTATTTTACTATTTCTGTGGATGATTTAGTAAAAGAGTGCAAAAAGGATATTCTAAAATTGAGGTAAATATTTATGACTATGAAGCTAGATTGAAATTTTTATAAAACTTATTATAATTTCATCAATACAAATTTTAAGATGAAATCTGTCTTCATGGAATAAGTTGCTATCGTATCAAAATGTTTGCAGAAGCAGTTGCACTTGGTGCAATAATTGATGTGAAAACGAATCAAACCTTAGAATAGAATCTATCTTTGCTAATTACGGGGATTTAACAAACTAAAATACTCAAACATTAGTAAATTGGCATCCCCTTCATTTTCAATTTAGGTTATATTACAAAGCAATAATCGATTTTGATGATAATCCCTATATTTTTTAACTGAATAAAATCCTAAGCAAGTCAACGTCGGTATGATTGATGTGAAGTTGTTGATAATTATTCCTAGAGAAAAAACTAGACCACCAATATTGCATAACTAAATTGAAATTTCAAACATTAACCATAAGTTTTTCATATTTTAAGTGTAGGTGTCCAAATATTTTTTTCGGAATATTATGTACCCTAAATAAACAAAAAATTACTGAAATCTATAAGATCTAAGAAGAAAAACATAAACTGAGTAGTCGCAAGAATGACATAAGCATTCATCAATAGTCCAAGAGATGATATACATATTTTAAAGATAAGTTTAAACATTGCTAGTTTGCTGTAGCCTTAATGATAAAACAGGGAAAGGCCTCTGATATCGTTATAGTTATTTTAATTTGAAAATTATTCGAATGAATAATTAATAAAGAGAATAAATGCAAGATTAATGAGTGGAATTACAATTACGTATGGATAGGCTGAACTAATTAGCTTCATAGTGTAGTAAATGCAAAAGGTTCCGTATAAAATGTTGCCGTAGATAAAATTAAAGCTGATAATCTTTATGACTATTAAATAATTTTGATTTTTATTAGTTTTTCGAATTTTAGGGTCTAAATTCAGACTCAGTAGGCAGTACATGTAGATTAAGAGGAAAGAAGTTATCACTATAGTCAAACTTAAATTGAATATATCCGAAGCCCTTGTTCCATCGAAGGGAGGAACTGTAAAAAAGAAAAATATGTTATTAATGTAGGTAAAAATCTTCAATGCTATTGAATTGGTAGCTCCGAGAGCTTTTGATACGTCATCAAGAGTTGACATTAAGGCCAAATTTTGAATGGAAAAGTATAAGAAGATGAGTATAGAGCTGCGAAGTTCAAAGAAATGTAGTTAGTTGCAGACGAAGAATAATTTGCTTCTAAATTTTAAAGATGTGTGTTCTTCCATCTAAATATTAAAGAAATTACTAAATTTTCAGCTTTTCTTTTAAATTATATTTATTGAACAAAAATTAAATCAGTAATGTTGAATAAAAGATTTGAATGAACTGATTAAATTGAGATCGATTATTATTGAAAAAATATCTTATTCTAGAGAATTACGATTATTTTCAATTATCCCTCGAAGGAAAAGATGAGAGAATATACGAAAAATGCATTTGAACTCATTATCCATATATCGATAATGTTTTGAAAGTTTTAAATAAACGATATGCAAAATCAGGAAAAAATAAATATTCATAATAGTAAAAATTCAATTATATTGATGAAGAAAGTATTTAACAATTAAGACCAGTTGATATTAAATGACAATATTTATTGAATTTTAAAGTCAATTGAACACCATTAACGCATGGATATATACTTATTAATTGCTTCTTTCTCAATTCATTATTATAAATATTGCAGCCTGCTAAAATAATTAAAACCATGACATTCAATACGAACCAATTTGATAGACTGCACATATTTAGAGAGCTATTATATTATAGCTTTTTTAAAATTATTTCATTCTTATTAAATCCTCTCATATCATAATCAATAATCAGCAATTAACGATGCAGGAAAGATGAGCGGATGAATCAGTAATATAAAGTATTTCGCTCATGTTCGTTTTTACTCCTAATTGAGGGTACACTGACGCTTGCACACTAGAGATAGCAGCAACACATCCATGAACCGCCACAGGACCCCAGCTTCGTTCATTACAGATCCCTTGCGGCAAAAGAGAACCATAATTATTCAAATATCGCTCTTTGATGTTATAAATCTTGACTTCACAGCTTTTTTAATTATTATTAATTCCTCCAAATATTAGTATTTATGCTTCATTAACTGCCAAGAGAAATTGAAAAGGCAAAAATCTACCTCCAAAGGGTAGGGGAACATCTCTCCAATCTTTGTTATCGTAATATTATAAAAAGTTTATGCTGAATACCCATATTTGTTCTCCAATTATGCAAGCAGTGGGGCAATTATGCTTATGTATCATAGATGGTAATTCAATAGATTTTTCATTAGGGTTATACAATTCACATCTGTTTGTGAGTATTTTACCGTCAGTAGCATACCCTCCAAGTAGATAAATGCCATGCTTGTCTTTAACAATGGCACACTTGCTTCGAAAAAGAATAGGAGGATTACACTCCCTGATTTTTCCATCTATTGGAATTGCAAGAGCAGGAGGTGATGGAACAAATACTTTTCTTTTTGAATCAAAATTGCAGGGGTCAAGTAAATAGATTATTCCTTGATGAGGTATGGGTGTTGCCAAATCTGGCAGTTTAAATTATTTTTTAAAAAGAGTAATCACATTCACTTTAGCCTCAGGAGTATAGTTAATAATTTTTTCGCACTAAGACAAATAAGAAAAAATACCACCTCTTACTTCCTTCTTTTTGCTTTCCTCTCCTAATCGAAGACTAAGTTCAAATGCCTCTTTTTTTTCACCATACTTCAATCCAATGTAGTTGTTTATTGCAGAGAGAACTGAATCTAATCTAGATCTGTTGAGATACATTTTTGCTCCCTTTTGAATTTCTTCCTTGAGTTGATTGAAATATTGTGTGACCATCTTATTGAGAGTGCGCTTGGCCTTATGATATTCAGGAGGCATATATATTTGTTTTGGGACTTGCTTAGAATTTGTTTGATCTTGGATTTCCTCCTAATCAGAGGAAGAGGGAGATTAGCTGCCCTATTTATCGAATAGATCGTCTCGCTTCATTCAGTGATAATACACAATCATTTAATTGAATTCATATTAAAATGATAGTTATTATTTTTCCGCTTAACTAACAGATCAAAAATCAAATATTTCATACTGCCAAAAACAATTATATAATAATGAATTTTGATGATAGTTCAAATATATTAATTACAATATAAATATGCACAGAATTGATGATTTTAAGAATATCCTGAAAAAAGCGATGCAAAGTCGACAAATGTTAGAAACCAAACCTACTCTGAGAAAAATGCAAAATGAATATAATGTGGAATAATCTATCCCGCTGGTTGGTCATATTAAAATTGATAATTTGATTAATAAAATTCATCATAACCTTAACAAAATTACATAAGTAGTTCCTATTGATTTGGAATAATCCAGAAAAATTTAATCAAATGATCATACACGAGTAATTATAGCAAAAGCATACCTTACTGAATCAGATTAAATCTATATCTATCAAAAACAACTTTAAAATTAAATTCAAAAACCCAATAAATGTCCCAAGAATACATAAAATGAGAATAAACAATAGTCATCATCTTTCCCAGTAGTTTATTTAGACAATGATAAAAAAAGACAGTTAAAACAACTGATTCTCTAAAAATTAACAACAAAAAAGTATCATGAATGCAAAATCGAGCATTAAAATAAAAAAATGAATCAATCACAGATTTTAGAAGAGTCAGATGATTTTGTTTATAAATCAGAATAAGATTAATCTGACAATATTTTAGATGGTCAAGTTGGACCTTCTTTAAATCTTAAAGATAGATCTGCCTAAATTTTCAAAACAACTGATCTTAAACTTGCAAATTCAACCAGAGTTCTCCTGAGTAATAATCTCCTAAACAAAATAAAAATTAAATTTTAAGAACACAATCGTACAAAATCTCATCGTCAACTGCAAAAGATAGCTTTTTAGTGTAATTTGAGTTCCAGATTTATCTATCATCTTTGGTATTAGTGGCAAAAAGATCCTACCCTCAAAAGGAGAATGATGTGTAATATAACCAAACAACTGGGTAGAGGAAGAGAAATTCTCACAGAGGAGAGATATAGGTTTATAAGGAATGTGATCAGTTTAAATCCTAGATTAAATGCAAAGGAAATTGCATAAACCATTAATGAGCATTAACATCTGAAAAGAACAGTCGATGGATCTGTTGCCAAAATAAAACCAGATGCAATTCTTCGATATCTAAAGAGTATGGGCTTCAAGCAAAAAAAATTTACTGATCAGCCATCGAGGCATCGTAATAATCCTTAATTTATTGATCAAAGGCAATAATTTGCCTTACAATATCTAAATCTAAAGAAAAAAGGATCAATTTATTATTACTTCTGGTCTCCACTGAGCCTTTTCATAAAAAGACGCAAATGCTGGATTGGCCCTTCCTAAAATTAGGAATCAATTATTCCCAAAGCGGAATGTATGTATTTCATGGCAATAATGGGATTCGATAAAAGAGTATACTTTGAAAGCGAAATCAATAGTTTCAATGCTCCTATGTTGGCCTCTTATATGCGAAAGTTGGCGAGAAATGCTTGTGAGCAAGATACAAAAACATCAAAATATATGATTATTGAGCATGAACCTTTATACAAAAATAATGGTGTAAATGTAAATCATGAGATGAACCAGATTGGCTTCGACATCTTATGTTTGCCTAGGTACAGTAGTTTATTGAATCCACTGCATATTTGGTTTTAAAAAATAAAAAAGAAGCTGCCTAAATAAAATTATAAGAATTATAATCATCTGCAGTAGGCAATGAGTTCAATATTAAGGTCATATCTGCAATATTCTTTGAATTAATAGATTACTGAAAGTGAGTCCTATTTACAGACTTGCATTGAAAGGGGATAACTTTGATTTCATGATATTACTTTATTAGGATTAATTTATTACAAGCTTCAAATTCAATGATAATTTGAAATACCAAACAAAATATTAGGAAAAGATATAATTAATTGAGAGATACGTGCATTAAATTATTTTTTCCATTTTAACAAAAGAAGTATTTTAACCTTCTTTTAATGATTCTCTCAATTAGAGATTAATAGGTAAAATAGACCATTATCTGTAAGTATATACGCTTTCATAGATTATAATAAAATAAGTTTTGATATATGATAATAAAATAATTGTGCAGACCCAAAGAAACTGTCAAGGATGCTTAATAAGACCGTATAGTTGATGATGGCTTTTCTTCTGAGGAGTAGGTGCAGCACGAATAAATTGTAATCGAAGGCATAAAAAAATAATAACAAACTCCCACTCGCAAAGAACAGGTACGCTTCAAGATTCCGCCACCTCAAGAAATCACAGATAAGACTTATTCATTGCGACCTGATATCTAAACAGGGTACTTTTCCTTTAAATGTTAGTTGGCAGGCAAAGCAGTCTCTTCCCAGTCCTATTCCTATAGTGTTTGAGAGTGAACGTTTCGATCAGCTAATCCGCAGAATGCTGAAACATCCTAAGACAAAAGTAAAGCTATGCTATCTGGGTCCTCGTTACGAGAATACATACTACTCTTGGTATGACAAAGACTTTCCCTTCCCTTACCATCATATTAAAGCCCCTAATGATATGAAGTTCACCAACCGACCTTTTTGTGGGCAGCATTGGTAAGCAGAAGATGAATTACTTTTTGATTCATTCTTTGAAGGAGCCAATTTAGATTGTGTGATGAGAGTTGGTGAAAGGGAGTATGATTGTTTTATGAGAGTGGATAGCAACACTGCTGGCCATTTACAGTGGTTTAATTTTAAAGTAAAGGGATGGAAAAAGCTACTCAAGTACAAGATTAACATCTGTAATTTCAAAAAGGACAAATGCCTTTTTTCACGGGGCATGAAACCGTATATTTATTCTGCGAAACGAGAAAAAAAGGAAAAAATAGGATGGCAGCAAGATGGAGAGTGTGTTCGATTTGAAAAGAGATCTTTGACTGCATCGAAGGTTTATGACTTAGAGATGGCACCAACCTATCGCCTTTCGTTTTAATATTACACTACTTATGAAGAAGATTAAATACAAATTGCTTACTGCATTCCCTATACTTTTACATAGCTTAGTAATTTTATCCAGAGACTTAAAGGCAAGAGTTAAAGTAAAAATTATTTAAAAATTGATACACTTTGCAATTCATTAGGGGGATTATAACTGCCACTGCTTACAATACATCAAGGATTATAGGAGAGTGGTGAGGTCTAATATGGAATTTCCAAACGTTGTGTAGTCATTTCTGGACGAGCACATCCTGGATAATCTAATGGATCGCATATGATGGAAGGCTTCCTCGAATGGTTATGCAGTGAATCTAAATCTGCTCAAATTCTTCGCAAGTATATAGTATTTAAAGTTGTTCCTATGCTAAACCCAGATGGGGTTGCATTAGGAAACTACCGGACAGGATTATCTGGGCGTGATTTCAATAGATAGTACCTCTATCCGTAGAAGACCTTATTTCCATAGGTCTATCATTTTAAAAAGCTGGTTGCTGAATGCAAGGCCATATTTAGGGACCGCTTACTAATGTTTTTGGATTTCCATGGGCACTCAACTAAAAAGAACACATTTGTCTACGGTCCTTAGTTTCCTATAGTTGACAGATTTTATTACTAAGCTAGACTATTTCCCAAATTATTAGGAAATATGACTTCTATGTTTCGCTATTACTCTTGCATTTTCAGAATTAGTCAATCCAAGCAAACGACTGCTCGCGCTGTTGTTCTAAAACAACTAAACATTCCTCTTTCCTTTACTATTGAGACTTCAAATGGCAGCTATTTTGATTATGAACTCCTAAAAGATGTAGCGTATACTCTCTAGAAATGGAAAGACATGGGAAATAAGATTGGAAATGCAATGTATGAGTATTTTAGTTTATTATTGGGAGTGGAGCGCAATAGATTGGAGAAGGCTAAATCAAAGCGTAAATAGAAAGAAAAAGATAAATAAGGTAGAAAAAGCATATCTCGATCCAAAAAGTGGTCGCCACAAAGAAATTAACGGGTATCTGTTTTTTCCCAGATGATGGACAATTAAAAAATCAAGAATTTGTTCGAAGAAATCAAAAAAGCAGACGAGGAAAAAGATACAAACAAGATAAGTGATGATGAGCTCAGTGAGGGCAGTTCAGATAAATAAACTGAAGAGGATGATCTTTCGCCTGCTCGTGCCACTTACCTGCGGCAAGTTATCAACTAAAATTAATGTCAATAAACCTAACGTTGCCGTTTACGAACCAAAACAAAAGGAGAATAACCTACAAATGAAAATTGTTCTCAAATACTGGATTCTCCAAGTAAATAGCAAATTGTTGAAGAACATACTTAAAATTTTAGTAGCGAGGAAGTTTTTGCTCGTAAAAAGGTTATCAACATTCGTAAACCTGTCGTTTCAAAGGAAAGGATCAGCATTTAATCAGCAGAAAAGAAAGTTGCAACCGCAAAGATTATTAATTTTAGCTTCTGTGATTAGTCCCCTCGGAGGAAAAGCAAATATAGTGTAGACAGAACTCGTCTCTGGCTTCCATCAAAACTGAATTTTCTTTAACTTGTCGCTGGAAAATGGTCTGAGGAAAGGTCTCAGTAGATTAAGGAGTCTGTTGGCAAACAAAAGGTTGTTATGGACTTAAGTGATCCACACTTTCGTACCACTTTTACTCTCAACTTACGAGACGGTCCAGTTAAGTAGCGATTGGGCTAGCCTCAGATAGGTTTTGTTCAAAATAAAAGAGGACGCTTCGATCACTACAAATATCGTAGACTGCTGCTGAGCAATAATGAGGGGGAGTCTCCTTGATTTGATTTTAATCATATTTTAACGCATGCTAATTTATCTCATATCAACAATTCATATACGAGATATTCAATAAATTATTTCAAAGATGGTCAGTAAAAATCTTTAAAAAATAAATAAGTATGAACTGTTTTAAACTCAATAAAATTGATTTTCCCAATTTTTATTTTTTGAAGGCTGATAAATATATTTTTCCTATTTTTGAGAAGCACCATAAACTGTTTTACAATTTGATTCAAGCAAAGAAATTGTTATTAGTTAATCTTGGATTAACAACATAATCGTTCATCCTTAAAAAATAATCTTGAGCTCAAATTATGTTAAGATTAAAGATCAAAAATGAAGCCAAATTATTGTATCAGTGAAAAATATGAAAATATGAATGAGATTTCCCCTTCCTTCTTGATTGGCAATAAAAATAATTAAAAAATTAAATTACTTTATCGATCTTGAAATTGATTTATTGTTTTCATAAACTATAATTCATTTTAAGAGTATATGTAGCTACAATCAAATAACGTGTTCTAAAATTAAAATTTTGGTGCTATCTTATCTTCCAGTGAATTGCCCTTCTCAACAAAACAATTTTCTTATCAAACGGTGAAAAAATATTAGAGAGATGGTCATTGGAATTAAAAAGAACGTCTTAAATACACTGTTTTTATTACTTATTTTCGGTCTATTCTGGAGGATGAAGAAAAGATGTGGACTGTAAGAATCTATGATATGATGGCTGACATGATTTCAACAAGAAGTGCAAATCAATGCAGGAGTCATCATCAGAAAATGCTTAAATATAAAATCATCATTCCATCAATTATCAATACAGTTGCTGAAAAATACTAACCTCGCATTTATGAGGAATTCTTTAACAAATATTTGATCTTAATTAAAGGATTAATGGAAAACATTTAAAGATACATTAGACCTTCTGCTAACGTGTCTCAATAGAAGAAGAAAGTTTCCTATCCAATTAAAATTAACACCAGAGGAGCCAGCAAAGATGCCAGCTCATCCATTATTAGTTTCAAATTTTAATAAAAAAGGAAGGATTAAATATAATTTGGTTC
>Ga0302280_1002665_pt1 | contig 13473 bp, 11 predicted proteins | sample III_Fen_E1_1_FD_198771 | JGI IMG/M metagenome (GOLD analysis project Ga0302280, IMG submission 198771) | Peat permafrost microbial communities from Stordalen Mire near Abisko, Sweden - III_Fen_E1_1 | ecosystem: Environmental > Terrestrial > Soil > Wetlands > Permafrost | place: Sweden: Abisko...
ACCACTAGAACGTTTATTGGTGGCAACCGGTTTATTTATAGAATTACCGATAGGCTACGAAGCACAAATACGCCCACGCAGCGGTCTGGCATTTAAAAACGGAGTAACAGTGCTAAACACACCAGGCACTATTGATGCTGATTACAGAGGTGAAATAAAAGTAATTTTGGTAAATCTTTCTAATCAGGAATTTATCGTTAATGATGGTGAACGAATTGCACAAATGGTTATTGCACAGCACGAACAAGCAGAATGGATAGAAGTGGAGCAGCTAAATGAAACAAACAGAGGTGCCGGAGGTTTTGGGCATACAGGAACTAAATAGACAATAAAATTTAACCAAAAAACTTAATAACAACCTCCTCTCGGTGCCTGAGCTTGTCTAAGGAAGGAAGAGGTTTAGGGAAAAGGCGACGTATGAAAATAATTATTCCAATGGCGGGCATGGGCAAACGTATGCGCCCACATACACTTACAACACCAAAACCACTAATTCCTATTGCAGGCAAACCAATGGTGCAGCGAATTGTAGAGGATATTATAAATGTGTGCGACGAAAAGGTAGATGAAATAGCCTTTGTAATTGGCAGATTTGGTAAAGAAGCGGAATACAGTTTAATTGCAGTAGCAGAATCTTTAGGAGCAAAAGGAAGCATCTTTTATCAGGATCAGGCACTCGGAACCGCACATGCCATTATGTGTGCCAAGGATTGTTTGAAAGGTAAAGTATTAGTGGCTTTTGCAGATACTCTTTTTATAGCCAACTTTAAACTGGATTCTTCTCAGGAAGGAATCATTTGGGTACAAAAAGTGGACAATCCCAAACCGTTTGGTGTTGTAAAAATAAATACTGACAATATAATAACCGATTTTATTGAAAAACCTCAGGAATTTATTTCTGATTTGGCTATTATTGGTATTTATTACTTTAAAGACGGAGAATATCTAAGAAATGAATTACAATATTTGCTAGATAATAAAATTGTTGAAAAAGGTGAATATCAATTGACCAACGCTCTCGAAAACATGAAAGCCAAAGGAACAAAGTTTATTCCCGGAAAAGTCACAGAATGGCTGGATTGCGGCAATAAAGACGCAACAGTATACACCAATCAGCGAATACTGGAATACAACAAAAAGAACCTTCCTAAAAATGAGTTTATAAATAAAAATGCTACCATCATTGAACCTTGCTTTATAGGAAAAAATGTAGTGATAGAAAACTCCACTGTTGGCCCTTATGTATCCATAGGTGATAATTCAATCATCGAAAAATCCGTAATCACCAATAGTATCATTCAAACAAATACCAAAATAAAAAATGCAGAGTTGAGCAATTCAATGATTGGTAATTATGCTGAATTTACAGGGAAATCAAAAGATGCAAGCATTAGCGATTACAGTACTATCAGATAATTTATAAATTCAGGCATAGCAACAAAATAACAAAGCTCTTGACAAAATTTAATAATCACTACTCTTTTTCAGGAACACATATTTTACTTATTGTGTTTGGTGCTTCACTTTTTTTTGCTTGTAATTCATCTAAAAAAATAACGACAACGGCACCTGTACAAGCCGAGAAAAGAGTAGGAAGTTCACACGTTGAAGAAGTTATTTCATCTAAAAACCTTTTGAGGTTTGAGTATAATTTTTACAATGCCAATACCGAAAAAATTTTAGGCAACTACGATCAGGCATTGAGGTTGTATTTAACTTCCTTGGATGCAAATCCGAAAAGTGCTGCTGCCATGTATGAAGTGGCAACTATTTTAGAGCAAAAACAAAACTTTCAACAAGCTTTACATTACAGTAAAAAAGCCGCAATGCTGGATGCGGATAATATATGGTATCAGGAATTGTACATCAATTGTTTGAAAGAAAACAGAAGATGGCAGGAGGTAATAAACGCATATCAAAATCTTATCAAAAAACGCCCTAACGATATTGAATATTATTACGAGTTGGCAAATACATATTTACTCATCAAAAAAACGGACGAGGCATTTAAAATATTTGACGATTTGGAAAAACGTTTCGGATTCAACAAAGACATAAGTTTGCAGAAAATAAGTGTATTTCAAATAACCCATCATACAGATAAAGCTATTGAAGAAACAAAAAAGTTAATAAAAGACAATCCTAATGAATCAAGTTATTACGGAATTTTGGGAGATTTATATCAAGACAAGGGGGAACCGTCCAAGGCATTTGATGCCTATAAAAAAATGTTGGACGCTGATCCCGACAATCCTTATGTACATATTTCTTTAGCAAATTATTACAACAAGCAGAAACAAGACAGCAAAGCGTTTGAAGAAACAATCATTGCTTTTAAAAGTAAAGACTTGGATATCGACACAAAAATAAAAATGCTAATGTCCTATTATTACACAACAGCTGCCGATACACAATTTAAAACAGATGCAGACACATTGTGTAAAATTGTAGTACAAGTGCATCCTAACGAAGCTAAGGCTTATGCTATTTATGGTGACTTTTTATATCGTGATAAAAAACCCGCAGAAGCCAGAATCCAATACAGAAAGGCAATTGAACTGGATAAAGAAAAATATGCACTGTGGAATCAATTGCTGGTAATTGATTCGGAACTTAGTGATAATGAAGCTTTATTAAAAGACAGTAAAGACGCTATAGAATTATTTCCCACTCAGCCACTGCCCTACTTATTAAATGGTGTTACCAATTTGCAATTTAAAAATTGCAATGAAGCAGTAACATCCCTGAATATGGGGAAAGATTATGTATTGGATAATCCGGGTTTATTATCTCAGTTTTATGGCTACTTAGGCGATGCATATTATCAACTAAAAAATTATACTGAGTCTGATTTAGCTTTTGACAATTCTCTGAAAGCCGATAAAAATAATATTGTTGTATTAAACAACTACGCATATTATTTATCATTAAGAAATGTGAATTTAGAAAAAGCAGAAGCAATGTCTAAAAGAAGTAATGATCTGGATCCTAATAACAGCTCCTATCAGGATACTTACGGTTGGGTACTTTATAAAATGGGCAAATACAACGATGCAAAAATATGGATTGGAAAAGCAATTGCTAATTTGTCCACAATTAATGGAACCTTGCAGGAACATTATGGAGATATATTGTATAAACTGGGAGACACAGAAAATGCTGTTAAGTATTGGGAAAATGCAAAAAAAACTGGTGAAGCTTCTGATGTTATAGATAAAAAAATTGCTGATAAAAAATTGTATGAATAAAGAGTTTATTTATTTTACTTTTAGTAGAAGGCTTTACAAACCATTAATTAAACTGCCTTTATATTTACTTGTATTAAATTTTATTTTAACATCCTGTAAGCACCAGCAAAAAATTGCCGGTAACAAAACCAAATGTGATGTTGATTTTAAAAGTGCAAAATGGCTGACTGAAAAATTGAAATCAAATGAATTTCGCTTTAATACGTTTGATGCAAAATTAAATGTTGAAGCTACTATTGACAGCAGCAGCAACTCTTTCACAGCTTCGTTGCGCATTAAAAAAGACAGTATCATTTGGCTGTCTATTTCAAAACTTGGTATAGAAGCCGCAAGAATTTTAATAACAAAAGATTCTGTACGTTTTATTGACAGGATTAACACTCAATATTTTAAAGGCGATTTTGCTTACATAACCAGATTGATGAATTTTCAGGTAGATTATGAAATACTGCAAGCCCTACTGGTCGGCAACAGCGTTAGCTTTTATGATGATGATGAACGGTTAAAAGGAGGCATTAGCGATTGCCAATACTTATTAGGAACTATCAGAAAACGTAAACTCCGAAAAGTAATAGAAAAAGGAAAAGAACTAAAAGATCCTTCTCAAAATATTTACTTAAGTCCCGATAATTTTAAAATCCTGCGAATATTATTTTACGATTTTGATTTGAACAGAAGTTTTGAAGCCGACTATAGTCAATTTGCCCCTATCGATTCTACGCAGTTGTTTCCCACAAAAATGAATTTTAATATTAAAGCTCAAAAAAATATTAAAATCGATATACAGTATTTACGTCAAAAGATGAACGACAACGTCACTTTTTCTTTTAAAATACCTGATAATTATGAGGAAATTAAATACAAAGAAAAATAAAATAACTCTTTTTATTTTTTCATTGTTGTATTTATGCCTTATAAATACGGGAAATAGCTTTGCTCAAAAGCAATCGAAAAAATACCTTGAAAATAAAAAGAAAGAGCTGCAACAAGAAATTGAATACACCAATAAACTGTTGGACGAAACAAAAAAAAACAAACGCAGTTCCCTTAATCAGTTAATCACATTAAATAGAAAAATAAGTGCGCGTCAGGAATTAATATCTACTATTAATGGAGAAATCAACTTGCTCGATAATCAAATAACCAAAAACAATCAATCAATAAATGCACTTTACAAAGATTTACAAAAGCTAAAAGCTGAATATGCAAAAATGATTTATTATGCATATAAGAATCAAAATTCATACAACAAACTGATGTTTGTTTTCGCTTCAAACGATTTTGAGCAAGCATTTATGCGATTGAAATATTTGCAACAATACAGCGAGTATAGAAAAAAACAAGCGGCATTAATCGTAAAAACAAAAACTGATTTAGATTACAGAACAAAAAATTTAGAAGTTAAAAAAAATGAGAAGCGTTCATTATTAACCAACGAAGTAGAAGAAAAAGAAAAACTGTTTTCTGAAAAAACAGAGAAAGAAGAAATTGTTGTGCATCTTCAAACGCAAGAAAGCGAACTAAAAAAAGAACTTCAGAAAAAGAAAAAGGATGCCGAAAAATTTGAACAAGCTATTTTACGTATCATTCAACAAGAATTAGAGAAAGCTCAAAAAGAAGCTGAAACTCAAAACAAACAAAAACCTCAAAAATTAGTATTAACGCCAGAAGCACAGGATTTATCCAACTCGTTTGCAAACAACAAAAACAAATTGCCCTGGCCAGTAGAAAAAGGTTTTATAAGTGAACATTTCGGCGTACATGAACATCCATTGATTCCAAACATTGATGTAAACAACAATGGTGTCGACATCACCACAAGCAATGGTTCACTTACCAGAGCAGTGTTTGAAGGCGAAGTAAAAGCCATTGTAAACATGCCCGGAGCGGGACGATTCATTTTAATAAGACATGGAGAATATTTAACCATTTATTCCAATTTAAAAGATGTGTATGTAAAAGTGGGGGATAAGGTAAAAACAAAACAAAAAATAGCCTCTATATTGTTTGACGATAAAGATGCCAACACTGTTTTGCACTTTGAGTTATGGAAAGGGCAAACAAAACTTGATCCTGAAAACTGGTTGTATTCCAATAATTAGTGTTTTCCTGAAAAGTTTAAAAATAATCTACATGTATCTTTCTATGTGATTTTATGTAACACAAAGATTCACAGAGAATAATGATACCTTTGCTTCTTATTGCAAATCGAACAATTCCTTTATTAATGACCTACACTGCTATCCTCTCTAATTTCAATATTACCGAATTAAATCAAATGCAAAAGGCAACGATGGAAGCTATTGCTAAACCAAATGATGTTGTATTGATTTCACCAACAGGTTCAGGAAAAACATTAGCCTTTTTATTGCCAATATTGAAAATACTCAATGCCGATGAAACATGCGTACAGGTATTAATACTTGTCCCAACCAGAGAATTAGCGATTCAAATAGAACAAGTGTTTAAACTAATGAATAGCGGGTTTAAAATCAATTGCTGTTATGGCGGGCATTCTGTTCGCATCGAAGAAAACAATTTTCAGCATCCTCCCGCTGTATTGGTGGGCACTCCGGGAAGATTATCGCATCATTTACGTCGTAAAAACTTAGTGCTTGACAATGTACACACATTGATTTTAGATGAGTTTGATAAATCGTTAGAACTCGGCTTTAAAGAAGAAATGGAATACATCATCAAACAATGCACACAGCTTAAAAAACGCATTTTAACTTCTGCGACAACTTTAAAAGAGATACCTTCATTTGTTCGTTTAACAAACGCTACAGAATTAAATTACTCCACACAGCATAAGGAATTAACATCTTCACTAATTATTAAAGAAGTAAGAGCGGAAGGTGGTGATAAGCTGAAAGATTTAATGTTTTTATTGGGTAAAATAGGTGATAAACCAACAATCGTATTTTGCAACCATCGTGATGCTGTTGCCAGAATTTCTGAACAGCTCAAAGCAAACAAAGTAGAACATGGCTTTTATCACGGAGGACTTGATCAAATAGATAGAGAAAAGACATTAATAAAATTACGAAATGGCACTACAAACATTTTAATAACTACTGATTTGGCTGCCCGTGGCTTGGATATCCCTGAAATAGCAGCCGTTATACATTATCAATTGCCTGTTACCGAAGATGTAATGATACATCGCAATGGGCGCACAGCGCGCATGAATGCAGAAGGAACTGCCTACTTTTTATTGGATGGCGATGACCATCTTCCAAAATTTTTGACAATAGCTCCCGAAAAAGAAGTATTGCCTAAAACATTTGTACAACCTAAACCCAACGAATGGAAGACCTTATACATTGGTGCAGGCAAAAAAGACAAGATCAACAAAATGGACATTGTGGGAATGCTGTTGCAAAAAGGACAACTACAAAAAGATGATTTAGGAAAGATTGAAGTACTTGACCATTCGGCGTATGCGGCCGTTAAAGCAGGCAAAATAAATAAGATGCTTCAACTCATTAAAGAAGAAAAATTAAAGAACAGAAAAATCAAAATGGAGATTTCTTCGTAGTCACATTTTATTAAAATCCTTCAAATAGTTTTATTTATTAGGTAATGTGTTAATAATATGTTTACATTTGTGAACTTCTTTTTGAAGATTGTATCACCATCATTTTTGTAAATTTTAATTGCAATTCGATATACTTTACATTTCTCTTCTTAAAGTATTAAACAACAACAACAGTTAATGACATTTACAGAATTAAATTTAATCAAACCGCTGCTTACCGCGCTTGATAAAAAGGGTTACACACATCCATCGCCAATACAGGAACAAAGCATACCTCACATTTTACAAGGAAAGGATATTTTTGGTTGCGCCCAAACAGGCACCGGAAAAACTGCAGCATTTGCTTTACCCATATTACAATTATTACAAGCCAGCAAAAAAGAAAATCAACGCCGCGAAATAAAAGCACTGATTTTAGCTCCTACACGTGAATTAGCTTCACAAATAAGCGAAAATTTTAAAGAATACGGAGCCAACTTAGGCTTTCATCATACTGTTATTTTCGGCGGTGTGTCGCAGTTTCATCAAGTAGCAGCACTAAAAAAAGGCGTTGACATATTAATAGCAACACCCGGTCGCTTGCTTGATTTGATGCAACAAGGCATTGTTAAATTAAATGCTATTGAATACTTTGTGTTGGACGAAGCCGATCGTATGCTGGATATGGGTTTTATCAACGACATTAAAAAGGTAATAGCCAAATTGCCTTCAAAAAGACAAACCTTGTTTTTTTCGGCAACAGCTGCTCCTGATATTATGAAGCTAGCAAATACGATACTCAAAAATCCGGTAAGTATTGCCGTTACTCCCATTTCCTCAACTGCAACTTTGGTAAAACAATCAGTTTATTATGTTCCGAAAACCAAAAAGAGTGCGTTGTTAAAATTCATTTTAAAGACCAATAAAATCAATCACGTTTTAATATTCACCAGAACAAAACGCGGAGCCGATAAAGTGGCGAAGGACTTGAACGCCTTTGAAATAAAGGCGGAAGCCATTCACGGAAATAAATCACAAGGAGCAAGAGAACGGGCATTAAAAGGATTTAAGGACAGGACTATTGGCGTACTTGTAGCTACCGACATTGCTTCCAGAGGAATTGATGTTGATAAATTAACGCATGTTATCAATTACGAAATTCCAGAACAAGCAGAAACTTATGTACACAGAATAGGAAGAACAGGAAGGGCAGGCGAAAGCGGAGAAGCAATTTCATTGTGTATGGATGAAGAACTATCGTATTTTAAAGCGATACAAAAATTAATAAAAAAAGACATAACGGTTGTTAAACAACACCCTTATGCGTAACCGAATTATATGATTTGTCAGCATTTGGCAAGGCATTTAATAAATAAGTAAATAAAATAAATAACAAAATCAAAAATCAAAAAAAATGAAAAACGGTGTAGTAAAATTTTTTAACGAAACAAAAGGATTTGGATTCATTAAAGCAAACGATTCAGGCGAAGAGTTCTTCGTTCACGTATCAGGATTAAAAGAAGAAATTCGTCAGAATGACGAAGTTGTTTTTGATGTTCAAGAAGGTAAAAAAGGCTTAAATGCTGTAAATGTTAAATTAGCATAATCACTTTATTTAATATCCTAAAAAATCCCACATAACTGTGGGATTTTTTATTTAAAGTAGGTATCGGTATAGCTCTGACACAAGCCTATTCTGCACCAATAGTAATGGATACCCGTTTAAAATTGGTTTGGTATTTTAGTCGCTCCGTTCAAATTAATTTTGCTACATTTGTGTTTACATTTTAAATATTAAACAACATGTTGAACAGTATATTTCTTTTATTCGGATTAGGTGGTTCCGAAATGATAGTGATTATGATAATAATTTTATTGCTTTTTGGCGGTAAAAAAATTCCTGAATTAATGAAAGGATTAGGAAAAGGGATGAAGGAATTTAAAGACGCATCAAAAGGTGAAGGTACTGATAACACAGGAGCTGCTACTACCGATAAAAAAAATTAATTAATTGCTATCCATCTTTTCGTTTCTCTTTGAACAAAGGAGATACGTTTATTATTATACAACCATTTGTTTGTGAAAACATACAATTCCCTTAAAGAAATACAGTTTGATTTATCCAACAGCACCATTACTTGTGTTGAACTTACTCAATCGTATTTAAAACGTATTGAGGAAAAAAAAGAATTAAATGCTTTTCTGGAAGTATTTGAAAAAACTGCCTTAGAAAAAGCCAGATCGGTAGACGAAAAAATAAAGTCCAAATCTCAGGGAAAGCTTGCCGGAATGGTAATTTCAATAAAGGACAATATCTGCTATAAAGGCCATAAACTTTCTGCTTCTTCCAAAATATTAGAAAATTTTGAATCGCTTTTCAGCGCTACTGTTGTTGAACGATTATTAGCAGAAGATGCTATCATCATTGGACGCACCAATTGCGATGAATTCGCCATGGGCAGTTCCAACGAAAACTCGGCATTTGGAAAAGTACTTAATTCATTAGATGTAACACGTGTTCCCGGAGGCTCATCAGGCGGCTCTGCCGTTGCCGTAGCCGCTGATTTATGTCTTACTTCGTTAGGGACAGATACAGGAGGTTCTATACGTCAACCGGCTTCCTTTTGTGGTATTGTAGGATTAAAACCTTCTTATGGCAGAGTATCACGCCACGGTGCAGTTGCTTATGCTTCGTCATTTGACCAAATTGGTCCATTTGCAAAAAATGTGGAAGATGTTGCCATAATGATGGAAGTAATGTCGGGGAAAGATGAATACGACAGTACTGCAAGTTCACTGCCGGTACCTGCCTACTCAAAAGAATTAGAAACCGCTCAACCTAAAATAAAAATTGCTTATATAAAGGAATGTTTTGAGAGCAAGGGCTTGGACCAAGAAATAAAAAAAAACATTCAACAACTGCTTGATAAATTAAAAGCTGCAGGGCATTTGGTAGAAGCTGTAGATTTTTCATATCTGGATTATTTAGTACCTGTATATTACGTTTTAACAACTGCCGAAGCATCTTCCAATCTGGCAAGATACAGCGGCGTTCATTTTGGTCATCAAAGCAAAAAAGCAACGGATACTGAATCGGTATATAAAAAATCGCGATCAGAAGGTTTTGGCACAGAAGTAAAAAGAAGAATAATGCTGGGCACTTTTATATTAAGTTCAGGGTATTATGATGCTTATTACTCAAAAGCACAGCGCATGCGCAGATTGGTTATTAATAAAACAAATGAAATATTAACCAATTTCGATTTTATTGTAATGCCTACCACACCTTCAACTGCATTTAAAATTGGACAAAAAACAAAAGACCCTATTGCCATGTATTTAGAAGACATTTACACGGTACAGGCTAACATCACCGGACTGCCCGCTATTTCATTGCCTTTGGGCACACATTCAAACGGAATGCCTTTTGGCGTGCAATTTATGAGCAAAAAGTTTTCGGAAAGCGAACTGCTTAAATTTTCAAAAGAGATAATCGATAAATTTAAAGTTTAATCAACAATCTGTTCTTAATAACATCACTACTCACACTTTTGTATTTCGGTTTATCATTGCGATATTTGTCAACTATCGGTAAAACAGTGTTGATAGTATAAACTCTCTTTATGAATAAACTTTACAACGTTTTCGTCTTTGTGTTTTTTTTGAATTGTTTGGTGACTTTTTCTGGCTTTGCTCAGCACAAAACAGTAGACGAAATAACCGACGACCCTATTGTTGCAGCACTTGACAGCCTTTACAAACTTGATTTGTTTGAAAAAGGATATAAAAAAGCAAATACTTCCACAGGCTCAAAATACAACTTTTCTCCTGATTCTGTTCCGCTTTACGATGCTTCCGTTTATGCCTCCCGATTAGCAAAACTCGATGCCTTATCACCTTTTAATTTGCAATATAACGACGTAGTTAGATCATACATTGAAATGTACGCTGTTCGCAAGCGGCAGGTAGTATCAAGAATGATGGCATTGTCGCAATACTATTTCCCGTTATTTGAAGAAACACTGGATAAATATAATCTTCCTTTAGAATTAAAATATCTTGCAATCTGCGAATCGGCATTAAATCCCATTGCCCGCAGCCGGGCAGGTGCCGCAGGGCTATGGCAGTTCATGTATCCTACCGGAAAAATGTTTGGATTAAAAGTGAACTCCTACATTGATGAACGCTACGACCCTATTAAATCAACCAACGCTGCCTGTGAGTATTTTCAATACTTATACAGCCTTTATAATAACTGGGAACTTGTACTTGCAGCCTACAATTGCGGTCCGGGCAATGTTAACAGAGCTATCAGAAAAAGCGGCGGAAAAAAAACATATTGGGAAGTTCGTCCCTTTTTACCCAATGAAACAAGAGGTTATGTTCCTGCTTTCATTGCTGTAAATTATGTAATGAATTATACCGCCGAACATAATATTCTGTCGGCAACTCCTAAACAATATTTTTACAAGGTAGATACCGTTATTGTAAAAGAACAACTGTCGTTTTATCAATTAGCGTCCATACTTAATGTATCCGAGGACGAATTGCAATTTCTTAATCCATGCTACAGAAAACGCGTAATTCCGGTAATACAGGGATTTACAAGCGTTTTAACATTGCCTTCCGAAAAAATGGGCATATTCATAAATAATGAAGCAACCATTTATAACACTACAAATGATATTCCTCCGCCTCCTGTTATAGAAGTTGAACCGGAGAACGCTCCTGCAAAAATGAAAATTCATGTGGTTAAAAAAAATGAAAACATAGGCAGTATTGCCAGAAAATATGGTTGTACGGCAAGTGAAATCAAACGATGGAACAAACGTAAATCAAACAGTTTAAAAATAGGCACTAAGTTAAAAGTGTATTTGGTAACAACTAAACCTAAACCCGTTATTGAAAAACCTATAATTGAAAAACAACCTATAGTTGAACAAGTCGTTGCAGCTAAAGTAGTGGAGGTAACGCCACCTGTAGAAAAAGTTAAAAAAGAAGCAGGTTCGGTATTTAAACCTTTGCCTGAAACAGAAACAGAAGATAATACAACAACAATTGCCAACGGCTTTAAATATCATACCATACAAAAAGGGGATAACCTTTATAAGCTGGCTTTAAAATACAACACAACCGTTGAAAGCATCAAACGTCTTAATAACCTCGGTGTAAATTATAATTTATTACCCGGACAGCAAGTAAAAGTGGGAACGTTATAAAACGTTTTAAAAAATACTACACAACTCAATTAACATGGCAAACACCAAAAATTTAGGTTTCGGAACAAAGGCTATTCATGCCGGACAAGAGCCCGATCCAAGTACAGGAGCTATCATGACTCCTATTTATCAAACCTCCACGTATACACAGGAAAGTCCCGGAAAAAATAAAGGCTACGCTTACGCAAGAGGTAAAAACCCGACACGCGTTGCATTGGAAAAATGTTTGGCTGAATTAGAAGGTGCTAAATACGGATTGTGTTTTTCGAGCGGTATGGGTGCTATTGATGCAGTTGCCAAGCTGCTGCGCCCGGGTGATGAGGTTATTACGGGTGATGATTTGTATGGAGGAACGTACAGAATGTTCACCAAAGTGTATGCAAACTTCGGCATTAAATTTCACTTTGTGGATATGAAAGATGCCAACAACATTAAGAAATACATCAATGCAAATACAAAACTGATTTGGCTGGAAACACCTACCAACCCTACCATGCAAATTATTGACATTGCAGCTTGCGCAAAAATTGCGAAAGAACACAAGCTGATTTGTGCCGTTGACAATACGTTTGCATCGCCTTACTTACAAAACCCGATAGCATTAGGAGCAGACATTGTAATGCATTCTGTTACCAAATACCTGGGCGGACATAGTGATGTGATAATGGGAGCATTGTGTTTAAATGATGATGAACTGTACCAACAATTAGCGTTTATACTCAACAGTTGCGGAGCAAATCCGGGCCCTCAGGATTGCTTTTTGGTATTGAGAGGAATAAAAACCCTGCACATACGCATGGAACGCCATTGCTACAACGGAAGAAAAATTGCCGAGTTTTTAAAAACGCATCCTAAAATTGATAAGCTCTATTGGCCCGGTTTTACCGACAGCCATAATCACGACATTGCCAAAAAACAAATGAAAGATTTTGGCGGTATGATTTCATTTTCATTAAAAGGTAATAAACAAGAAGATGCTTTTAAAATTGCATCGAGCGTTAAGGTGTTTTCATTAGCGGAATCACTTGGTGGCGTTGAATCATTAATTAACCATCCTGCTACTATGACTCATGCCTCTATACCTAAAGAAGAGCGTGACAAAGCAGGGGTTGTGGAATCATTACTGCGATTAAGTGTGGGCATTGAAGATGTGGAAGATTTAATTGCCGATTTAAAGCAGGCGTTGGAATAAATATTGCCAATGAATGCCCCCGCAGCAGAGCTACGAGATATCGCATAAATGTAAGGAAAGAAAGGAAAGTGCAAGCAAAGCCGCACTGGCTTTAGTGCCAACCGTCAAACTGTCTAAAAACTAAAAAATGAAGCGGTTTTTAAATAAATTATTCAGAGTCCTTCTTTGAAAAAATTATATATTCAATTCTTAGAAGCTGTCTAAAAACGGTTCAACATAATTCTTATGGCGGATAAATGCAGCATTGCTACACTGGTTTGATTAAGTCGTTCATAATTTTTAGAGTTCCTTCTA
>Ga0302280_1002667_pt1 | contig 13470 bp, 11 predicted proteins | sample III_Fen_E1_1_FD_198771 | JGI IMG/M metagenome (GOLD analysis project Ga0302280, IMG submission 198771) | Peat permafrost microbial communities from Stordalen Mire near Abisko, Sweden - III_Fen_E1_1 | ecosystem: Environmental > Terrestrial > Soil > Wetlands > Permafrost | place: Sweden: Abisko...
AGCGTGCTTTAGCAACGGGCGCATCCAAGGTCTATATCCTTGATTTGAAGGAAGAATTTGTGAAAGATTATGTGTTTCCGGCGATCAAGGCTAATGCCGTTTATGAAGGAAAATATTTTTTAGCGACAGCTTTGTCGCGTCCGTTGATTGCCAAGCATCAGGTTCTCGTTGCCAAGAAAGAAAAGGCAACAGTGCTTTCTCATGGCTGCACCGGCAAAGGGAATGATCAGGTGCGTTTAGAGGTCACGGCAAAAATCTTGGCGCCGCATTTAGAATTGCAAGCCCCTTTGCGCACATGGGAATTTAAGACCCGCGATCAAGAAATTGAATATGCGCATAAGCACAAAATACCCATTGATGTTACTAAAAAGAGTCCATACTCGACGGATATCAATCTTTACGGCCGTTCCATCGAGTGCGGTATTTTGGAAGATCCCTGGGTTGAGCCGCCGGAAGAGATTTATAAGATGACCAAAAATCCACTTAAGTGCCCTAATAAGCCTGAGTATGTTGAGATTGAATATGCGCGCGGTATACCAGTTAAGGTTAATGGCAACGCCTATAAGCCGGTTGATTTGATCATCAAATTAAATGAGATTGGCGGGCGCAATGGGGTTGGTCGTGTCGACATGGTGGAAAATCGTTTGGTAGGTATCAAGTCACGCGAGATCTATGAGAATCCGGCAGGTACTATTTTGATCACTTCGCATAAAGAGCTGGAAGCCATGGTCCTTGACCGTGAGACATTGCATTATAAGGAATTGATTTCTCCCAAATATGCTGAGTTGACTTATTACGGATTGTGGGAAACGCCCCAAAAGCAACAATTAGATGCGTATATTAATAAAACCCAAGAACGCGTCAGCGGGGTGGTGCGGATGAAATTATTAAAAGGCAGTTGTAACGTCGTGGGGCGTAAATCCCCATTCTCTCGTTACAAAGAAGAGCTTGCAACCTACGGTGCCAAAGACATTTTCGATCCCAAACTCGCCGAAGGCTTTATCCGTATTTGGGGCATGCCGTATTAAACTTAAGGATAATTTATGTCAAAACTCTGGGGTGCACGGTTTGATCGGAAGTCGGATCCTTTGGCGGATGCTTTTACGTTTAGTATTAGCTATGACCAGCGTCTAGCTAAGTATGATGTTAAGGGCTCGATCGCCCATGCCCAGATGTTGGGCAAACAAGGAATTATTCCTAAATCAGATGCCGCTAAGATTGTTGCTGGTCTTAAAAAAATTCTTCTTCAAATTGAGTCAGGAAAATTCAAATATGATCCTAAGGCTGAGGATATTCATACGGATATCCAGAATCGTTTAAAATTACTTATCGGTCAATCAGCGGATAAATTGCATACGGCTCGCTCGCGCAATGACCAGGTTGTTTTGGATATGAAGCTTTATTGCCGGGATGAGATCACAGCTCTTTTGACAGCCATTGTTGATCTGCAAAAATCAATCTTGGATTTTGCTCAAAAGAATAAAGATGTCATTATTCCTGCGTACACCCATTTGCAAGCAGCTCAGGTGGTCTTGTTAGCGCATCATATGTTAGCTTACGTCGAGATGTTGGAGCGTGATAAGACGCGGCTCGTTGATTGTGCCAAGCGCACCGATACAATGCCCTTAGGTGCTTGTGCGTTATCAGGGACTTCACTAAAAACAGATCGGGCCTATGTGGCCAAGCTTCTGGGTTTTGGAGAGATTGCGGCCAACAGCATGGACATTGTCTCTGATCGTGATTTTATTGTTGAATTGATTGCTGATTGCGCGATGATTTCAACGCATCTTTCCCGCGTCTCAGAAGATTTGATTTTATGGGCGACCAAGGAATTTGATTTGGTTGATATCGATAGCAGTTTTTGCACGGGCTCATCCATTATGCCACATAAGAAAAATCCGGATGTCTTGGAATTAGTCCGGGGCAGCGGGGCTAAAATCGTCGGAAATTTGACTCAAATCCATATTTTATTAAAAGGATTGCCGCTGACCTACAACCGTGATTTGCAATTGGATAAGCCTGCTTTATTTGATAGTGTGGATACAACCAAGAAAATGCTGTTGGTTTTGGTCAAGATTTTTGATACTTTGAAAGTTAAAAAGAATAATGCAGCCCAACGGGTGCTCGATGAAAACTTTTTTACCGTTGATGTGATGGATTATTTGATCAAGAAAGGTGTTTCCACCCGTGATGCCCATGATATTTTGGGGCACATGGTCAAGGGCTGTTTGGATCAGGGAAAAATCATATCATCGCTTAGTGTGTCGGAGCTAAAGCAATATTCTCCGCTACTAGAAGCGGATGTAAAAAAACTTTTCAATCCGGAAATGTCTGTTAAAATTAAAACTTCTTATGGATCAACCAATCCAGGTTTGGTCACTCAAGAGTTAAAACAATGGGGCAAGAAGTTACATGCATGATTTTGAATTTAAGGCGGGGCAATTGTGTTGTGAAAGCGTTAAGGTGTCGTCCATCGCCGAAAAAGTGGGGACGCCTTTTTATCTTTACAGCTATAAGACCTTGACCGATCATTTTTTAAAGATCCAAAAAGCATTTGCCAAGCTTAATCCCATTATTTGTTTTGCCATGAAATCCAATGGTAATTTAAGTGTGGTTAAAAGTTTGGTTGATTTAGGCGCTGGCATTGATATTGTCTCGATGGGGGAATTAAAGAAGGCCCTGCTGGTGGGTGCTGACCCTAAAAAGATCGTCTTTGCTTCCGTCGGTAAAACTGAGGAAGAAATCGCCTTTGCGATCAAGACAGGCATTTTGTTATTCAACGTTGAGTCTGAGCCGGAATTAGCGGAGATTAATCGCATCGCGGTTAAAATGGGCAAGAAGGTGCAAGCTGCTTTGCGTATTAATCCCGATGTTCCGGCGCCAACGCATGAGTATACCAATACAGGTTCTTTAAAAAAGAAATTTGGTATTGATCTGCGAACCACCCGTCAGATTTTCAAGGCCCAGAAGAAATACAGTCATGTGAAGATCAACGGTGTTCATATTCATATCGGTTCACAAATCACTTCAGGAGCGCCTTTTGTTAGTGCCATCAAGAAGGTGATTGCTTTTATCGACGAGTTACGCAGAGAAGGTATTACAATTGAATATTTAGATATCGGTGGAGGCTTAGGGATTATCTACAAGGATGAAAATCCTCAAACAGCTCAGCAGTATGCCGATAAGGTAGTACCTATATTAGAGAAAACAGGGTTAAAAATTATTATGGAGCCAGGGCGTTTCATCGTTGGTAATGCCGGCATTTTTGTGACCAAGGTGCTTTATGTCAAAGATAATGGCCTTAAGAAATTTATGATCGTTGACGGAGGTATGAATGATCTTATCCGTCCCATGCTTTATGACGCGTATCATGAAATCGTGCCAGTGAAGCAAAATAAAGGGGCTAAGCAAAAGTTTGATGTGGTGGGCCCTATTTGCGAGAGCGGAGACTTTTTTGCGCATGATCGTCTTTTGCCATCACCAAAGAAGAATGATTTGTTGGCCGTGATGAGTGCAGGTGCTTACGGCTATGTGATGGCGAGCAATTATAATGTCAGGCCACGTGTGCCGGAGATCATGGTCAAAGGTGATAAATTTAAGACCGTGAAAGAACGGGAAACTTTTGAAGATTTGATGAAGGGTGAAAAGCAAGTGACATGGTAAAAATTCCTTTTATAAAAATGGTGGGTGCTGGCAATGATTTTATTGTCATTGATCCGCAGCCTAATTTAGATTACACCAAATTCACACAGGCCATTTGCTCGCGCCATACAGGTGTGGGAGCGGATGGGGTGTTAGTGCTTGATAAGTCTAATACTTCTGATTACCGCATGCGCATCATCAATGCCGATGGCTCAGAGGCTGAAATGTGTGGTAATGGGGCCCGTTGCATGGCGGTGCATATCACGACCCATTTGCGTCCAAATAAGCAATTGTTTGGTATGGAAACATTAGCAGGCGAGATTTTGGCTGAGTCACAAGGAGAAATAGCCCGTGTCCGTTTGTCCAATCCTAAAGATTATATGCCTCGATTGAATATTACGGTGGCCAATCAAAAGCTTGAAGTGCATCATATTGATACAGGAGTTCCGCATACGATTGTCTTTGTCGATGGATTGCAGGATGTGGATGTTAACAGTTTGGGAAGGCTCATCCGTAATCATCCCCGCTTTGCGCCTCGAGGGACAAATGTGAATTTTGTGGAGCGTGCGCGTGAAGGCATGGTGGCTGTACGCACCTATGAACGTGGGGTGGAGGCAGAAACACAGGCTTGTGGTACAGGAGCGGTTGCCTCAGCCATCGTGGCTTATTTGTACGCGAACCCTAATGTCAAAGAGCAAGGATCTGCGTCGATGAAGGTGTTGACTGTCAGTAAGGAAATTTTAGAGGTAACTTTTGATTTGACTGAAAGTACCAAGATTGATAATGTTTGGCTTAAAGGAACGGCGAAAGTGATCGCTAAAGGAGAGTATTACTACAATGGATAGAAAGAAATTTCATGGTGCGTTCACCGCTTTGGTCACCCCATTTTCGTCAAACGGTATTGATGAAGTTGCGTATCGAAAATTCATTAATTGGCAAATAGAGCAAGGCATTCACGGTGTTGTTCCCTGCGGGACAACGGGAGAGTCTCCGACTCTTTCTGAAAAAGAGCATGCGCGTGTTGTTGATATCTGTGTGGAGACAGTGGCTAAACGCGTGCCTGTCATTGCTGGGGCAGGTTCAAACTCTACCCGCGAAGCCGTTGATATGACCATGCATGCGGCCAAGGTTGGTGCCGACGCTGTTCTGGTCGTGACGCCATATTACAATAAGCCGACGAATAAAGGTATTTATTTGCATTATAAGGCCATCAGTGAATCAGCGGATATTCCGATCATTCTATATAACATCGCTGGCCGGACGGGCCGCAATATAGAACCTGATCTAATGGCTAAACTTGCCGGGATTAAAAATATTATTGGGGTCAAGGAAGCTTCAGGTAATCAGGAACAGATGAAAAATATCCGCGAGATTTGTCCTAAGGATTTCTTGTTGATCTCAGGCGATGATGCTTTGACCATGCCTATCTTGAATATGGGAGGGGTCGGCATTATTTCTGTGGCTTCTAATATCGTTCCTCGTGATGTGTCTAATTTGGTCAATCTTTTTAATAAAGGGGATAAGGCTGCAGCTCAAGCGCTTAATACGAAATTATTGACCTTGGTTGAGTCTTTGTTTATCGAAACTAATCCTATCCCTGTTAAAACAGCTGCATCACTGATGGGATTATGTTCCGACATCATGCGTCTGCCAATGTGTGAGATGGAAGATGTTAATTTAGATAAACTAAAACAAGCGCTAAAGCTTTACGGTTTGATAAAATAATTTTTCCCGCCCCCGTTGTGGGGAGGGTTAGGGAGGGGGAATTTTTGATGATAAAGCTCGCCATTTCAGGATGTCAGGGCAGGATGGGCCAGCGTATCACCGCATTGGCTCTCAAGGATAAAACTTTTAAGATCACAGCGCTTTTGGAAAATAAGAATCGTCCTGATGTGCCCATGTTGTCTCACAATATACCTGTCAATTTTGAAGATTCCGGTTTGAAAGGGAGTTCAGTACTTATTGAATTTACAACCCCTGAGGCTACGATTGACCATTTAAAATCCTGTCAGAAATATGGGGTCAACATGGTCATTGGTACCACTGGTTTTACAAAAGGACAGATCGCTCAAATTAAAAAAGCATCTTCCAAGATCGCCATTGTTTTTTCTTCGAATATGTCCGTCGGGGTTAATCTGGTTTTTGGTTTGATCCGTCAAGCCGCTCAAATCACCGGCAAGGATTATTCGATCACCTTAAGTGAAACACATCATATTCATAAAAAAGATGCGCCTTCGGGAACAGCCAAGACCATGGCTGAAGTGGCTGAGAATTTTTCAAAGATCAAGGTCAAGGATATTGCTTCCATCCGCGAGGGGGAAGTTATTGGCGATCATACGATCAACTTTGAAAGCCCTGTCGATCTGATCTCAATTCATCATCATGCCAAAACCCGTGATATTTTTGCCGAAGGGTCCCTGGTGGCAGCCAAATTTTTGTCTAAAAAGAAAAAAGGCCTATACAACATGCAAGACGTCCTAGGCCTATAATTTGGGGACACCCAACATAACCTAAATTAATTTTGATAAATAGGAGATTGCGATGTCTACCGCTGCAGAATTTAAGATTGAATTTTCTGACCGTTTAAAATCCCTGCCACCATACCTTTTTGCTGAAATTGATAAAGCCAAGCGCGCAGCCATTGCTGCCGGTCGTGACATCATTAATATGGGAGTTGGTGATCCTGATCAGCGCACCCATCAGGTCATCATTGACGCGTTAAAGAAAGCTTCCGAGGATGTTAATAATCATCATTATCCCTTCGATGCAGGTGTGCCGCAATTGCGTATTGAAATTGCCAAATGGTTTAAAAATCGTTTCGGGGTGGAATTAGAACCGCAGACGGAAATTTACCCCTTGATCGGTTCTAAAGAAGGTATCGCGCATTTGCCCTTAGGGATCATTAATCCTGGTGACAAGGTTGTTTTAACGGAGCCAGCCTATCCCGCCTATCAAGCAGCGGTCACCTTTGCTGGTGGTAAGATCCAGTATTTGCCGCTCAAGGCATCTAATGGGTTCCTGCCTAAAATGGAAGATATTGAAAATCTCAAAGATGCTAAAGCGATCTTTGTTTGTTATCCTAATAATCCCACGGCCGCGACAGCGGATAAAAAGTTTTATGAGCAATTGGTTGCTGTTTGCAAAGCTAAGGGAATTATCATTGTTTCAGATTTGGCGTATTCCGAAGTTTATTATGATGGTGTCCCACCGCCGAGTATATTAGAAGTAGAAGGGGCCAAGGACATCGCTATCGAATTTCATTCGTTTTCAAAAACGTATTATATGACCGGCTGGCGTATCGGCTGGGCTTGTGGTAATCCGACGCTGATCGCTGCTCTAGCTAAGGTCAAATCCAATTGTGACTCAGGGATATTCAGTGCTATTCAACATGCGGGTATTGCCGCTTTAAATATGGATCCGCGCGAGATTGAAGATATGCGTAACGAATACCAGACCCGTAGAGATGCTTTGATTAATGGGCTGCGCTCTATTGGTTGGAAAATAGACCCACCTAAAGCTGCATTTTATGTCTGGGCCAAACTTCCTTCCAAATTTACTGATTCCATGAGCTGTGCCAAGGCATTTTTGGATGAAGCGGATATCGTGGTCACACCAGGCATAGGTTTCGGTAAAGCAGGTGAGGGCTATGTACGCATGTCGCTCACTCTCCCAACTGAGCGCATCCACCAAGCCGTCGCGCGATTAGCAAAGATTTTATAAGAATGGGGATATTCCCTATTTTTAGCTTATTATGTCCATTGTTTATTTAGCCTTAGGTTCTAATCTCGGCAATCGTCTTCAATATATTGAGAATGCTATTGAAGAGCTTGAATTGTGCGGGGTGAAGGTTTTGAAATGCTCCAAGATCATTGAGACGGATCCACTAGATGCGCCACCGCAAGGGCGGTACTTGAACGCCGTCTTGAAAGCAGAGACCCTGCACTCTCCGGAAGAATTAATTTTAATGACACAAACAATTGAGCTTAAGCTTGGCCGTGTCAGGAAAATATTTCGTGGTCCTCGTGTCATTGACATTGATATTTTATTATACGATGATATAAAATTAATAACTCAACGGTTATTGATCCCGCATCCACGGATGCTTGATAGGGCATTTGTGATGAAACCATTAGAAGAGATAGATCCAACATTATGCGCATCGTTAAAACCATAAAACAACTTCGTCAAATACTTGACGAATATCGCCGTAAGGGGCAGAAAATAGGTTTCGTTCCGACGATGGGGTATTTTCATGATGGTCATCTCTCCTTGATGCGTCAGGCTAAAAAGGAATGTGGTATTTGTGTTGTTAGTATCTATGTCAACCCAAAGCAATTCGGTCCCAAAGAAGATTTAAGCCGTTACCCTCGAGACATTGCGAGGGATGCGACGATGATTCAAAAAGAAAATGTTGACATTCTTTTTATTCCGTCGGATAATGACGTTTATCAAAATTGCTATTTGACATACATCGACGTAGAAAGAATTTCCAATTCGCTTTGTGGGGCCTATCGGCCAGCGCATTTTAAAGGGGTAGCGACGGTTGTTGCGAAACTTTTAAATATGGTGCAGCCTGATGTGATGTTCCTGGGGCAGAAAGACGCGCAGCAGGTGGTGGTGCTCAAACAAATGGTCATGGATTTGAATTTTCCTGTTTCTGTCCGTGTCGTGCCAACTTCTCGTGAAAAAGATGGCTTGGCTATGAGTTCGCGCAATGTTCATTTGTCTTCCCAAGAACGTGCCGAAGCCCCTGTTTTATATAAAAGTCTTAAGTTTGCTCTTACTCAGATTAAATCTGGGGAGTCGTCAGCGACTAAGATCATTGCTATTATTCAGAAAATAATTACGCAGCAATCCAGTGGAAAAATTCAATACGTCGCATGTGTGGATGCAAATACGCTGGAGCCTTTAAAAACTCTTAAAGGCAAGGTTTTGATCGCGTTAGCAGTTTATTTTGGCAGAACACGGCTTATTGATAATGTTATCGTCCTCATTAAAAAAACACGACAAGTTAATTATTAGGGTAGGCATTTTAGGTTGCGGGGCTATTGGTTCGCGCATTGCTAAGAGTATCAAAACGCAATGTGACAAACAAGCCACCGTCTCAGCCTTGTTTGATATCAATCCTGCCAAGTCAGAAAATCTTCAAAAATCAATCCCTCAGAAAAATATCGTCAAGAAATCATATTTGGAGCTTTTAAATAGCAGCGATTTGGTAGTTGAGGCGGTCAATGCGCCCGATACTCATCAGTTGATTCGTCAGGCACTTTTGGCGAAAAAGGATGTTTTGGTCATGAGTGTGGGTAAGTTTATCGAGGGTGAATCTATTTTTAAATTGGCTCAAAAGCAGGGTGTGAGGGTCTTGATCCCATCGGGTGCCATTGCAGGCATTGATGCTATCAAAGCTGCTAGTTTGCAGCGCATTGACAGCATTACCTTAACCACCCGTAAACCGATTTATGGATTTGCCGATAATGCCTATATCCAAGAAAAACGTATAAATTTATCGCAGATCAAAAAAGAGACCATTCTCTTTGATGGGAATGTGCGTGAAGCGGTCAAATGTTTCCCTCAAAATATCAATGTTGCGGCCACGATCGCGCTGGCGTCCAATTCAAAAGATAAATTACGTATCCGTATCGCCACTTCACCGGAGTTTAAAGTTAATTCTCATGAGATCGAGGTGATTGGTGAGTTTGGCCGTTTGGTGACTAAAACAGAAAATGTGGTCTGTCCGGATAATCCTAAAACGAGTTTATTGGCTGTTCTTTCAGCGGTACGTACTTTAAAAGAATATTTTCAAGGGGTCAAAATAGGAACCTAGGTTAAAAATCAACCAACAACAAGGAGGACAATAGCATGGCTACTAAAAAAGTCGCAAAAGTAGGCGTCAAGAAAGAAAAGGGTTTCCTTTATTTCGTTGACAAGCAGGGTGATATCTCCAGCGCCAAGATGGCCCGTGGGGATAAAAAAGGTGGGGCACCTAAGAAAGTTGCCAAGGTTGGTATTAAGCGAGAAACAGGGTATCTTTATTTCATTGATAAAGCCGGCGATATCTCTTGCGCCAAGATGGTTCGCGGTGGCACCAAGAAGAAAGTTGTTAAGAAATCTGCTGCTAAGAAGCCAGCAGCAAAGAAGGCTACTAAGAAGCGTAAATAAGGCCAATTTTAATTAGGCCGTTGTCTAACAAGCCCTGTACTTTTTCTATGGTACAGGGCTTGTCTTTTATATACAATATAAAGCTATGCAAACAGACATCATTATTCGCGGAGCACGCGAACACAATCTAAAGAATTTTGACCTGACCATTCCCCGTAATCAATTTGTGGTCATTACGGGTTTAAGCGGTTCGGGCAAATCATCCTTGGCTTTTGATACCATTTATGCCGAAGGCCAAAGGCGTTATGTGGAGAGCTTATCGGCTTATGCCCGTCAGTTCTTGGACCAAATGCAGAAACCTGCGGTTGAGCATATCGAGGGTCTTTCTCCAACGATATCCATTGAACAAAAGACAGTTAGCCGTAACCCTCGTTCGACTGTTGCGACCCAGACGGAAATTTATGATTACCTGCGGCTTTTATTTGCCCGCATCGGTACCCCGCATTGCCCGACTTGCGGCAAACGTATCGAACAACAAAGCGCACAGCAAATCGTTGATAATATTCTAGCCATCCCTGAAGGGGCAAAGATCAATCTTTTAGCGCCATTGATACGCGGGCGTAAGGGGGAATACCGTAATATTGGGAAGCAAGTGGCTCAATCAGGATTTGCCCGCATGCGCATCAACGGTAAGATCTATGAGACAGGGGATGTCATCAAGCTTGATAAATATAAGATCCATCATATCGAGGTTGTGGTGGATCGGCTCACTATACGCCCTGATATTCGCAAGCGATTGTCTGATTCCGTTGAGACAGCATTAAAGACCGGTGAGGGCATGGTCATCGTGGATTTTAATGGACTTAAAGCTGACCAGCTTTTTTCTGATAAGTACGCGTGTGCTGATTGCGGGACATCTTTGAGCGAGATTGAACCGCGTATTTTTTCTTTTAATTCACCGTATGGTGCTTGCCCCGAATGCAATGGTTTAGGCACCAAGATGGAGATTGATCCGTTGGCCTTAGTGCCTGATCCATCCAAGCCATGGGTCACGGCCATCGCTCCTTGGAAACGTGGCCAACGGGGTTACATGATGTACTATCGTGCTGTCTTACGGGAAATTTCCCGTATTCACCGGGTAGATCCTCGTCTGCCATTTAATGAAATAGATAAAAAATTCAAACGTGTTATTTTTTACGGTTCCGAAGATGAGGTTTGGGGTAAGCCTTTTGAAGGTGTGATTAAATATTTGGAACGTTTATTTAGGGAAACGGATAGTGACTGGCTTAAGGAAGAAATCGCTTCGTTTATGTCAGAGTCCCCATGCCCTGACTGTCATGGTTTACGCCTTAAGAAAGAATCGTTGGCGGTGAAGTTGGCGGATCGGAATATTGCTCAATTGACGGGGCTTTCCATCAAGGAAGCCAAGCAATTTTTCAGTGCTTTAACGCTTAGCAAAGATAAGAAAATTATTAGCGAGGAGATTTTAAAAGAGATCAATCGCCGTTTAGATTTTTGCATCAATGTGGGCCTTGAATATTTGACCTTGGAAAGACGCAGTGCAACCCTTTCCGGCGGAGAAGCTGAACGCATACGCCTGGCGACGCAAGTTGGTTCAGGCTTGGTGGGGGTTATTTATGTCTTGGATGAGCCCAGCATCGGTTTGCATCAAAAAGACAATGACCGCCTTTTAGCCACCCTGCATGCGCTGCGTGATTTAGGCAATACTTTAATTGTCGTTGAGCATGATGAGGACACTATTCGTCGGGCGGATTATGTGATTGATCTAGGGCCCGGTGCCGGTGAGCATGGCGGCCATGTGCTTTATGCGGGGCAGGTGGAAGGCCTTTTAAAATGCCGTGAGTCTTTGACCGGCCAATACCTGGTGGGTGATTATCAGATTCAAAGGCCCGCTAAGCGTCGGGAGATCATTAATACAAATTTCTTGAAGATCATCGGGGCCTCAGAACACAATTTAAAGAATGTGGATATCAGTATTCCATTGGGGACATTTGTTTGCATCACGGGTGTTTCAGGTTCTGGCAAGTCCACCCTTGTCACCGACATTCTTCATAATGCGCTGGTCCATAAAATTTATGGGAGCAAGGTAACGCCCGGACGGCATAAAAAGATTGAAGGTATTCAACATATTGATAAGGTTATCGTGGTCGATCAATCACCGATCGGTCGTACGCCGCGCTCTAATCCAGCGACTTACACGGGTGTTTTTGGTGATATCCGTGATCTTTTCGCTCAATTACCTGAATCTAAAATGCGCGGTTACAAGCCAGGGCGTTTTAGCTTCAATGTTAAGGGAGGTCGTTGTGAAGCTTGCGGGGGTGACGGGATTAAAAAGATTGAAATGCATTTCCTGCCGGATGTCTATGTTGAATGCGAAGTCTGCCATGGGAAACGGTTTACAGACCAGACCCTTGAGGTAGAATTTAAGGGCAAGAATATCGCTGATGTGCTTAATCTTTCGGTGCTTGAAGCAGTAGAAATTTTTGAAAGCATCCCTCGTGTGCGGCAGGTTTTACAAACGCTTAATGATGTGGGCTTGGGATATATTCGTCTAGGACAGGCGGCCACGACCTTGTCAGGTGGTGAAGCCCAAAGGGTCAAGCTCGCCAGCGAATTATGCAAGCCAGCGACAGGACGCACGTTTTATATTTTAGATGAACCCACCACAGGCCTACATTTTGCTGACGTGGATAAACTTTTGCAAGTACTGCAGCGATTGGTTGACCGCGGTAATACAGTCCTAGTCATCGAGCATAATTTAGATGTCGTCAAGAGTTCGGATTATATCATTGATCTTGGGCCTGATGGAGGTGATAAAGGGGGTCAACTAGTTTTTGCCGGAACACCCGAGGAAATTATCAAACATCCTACGTCATACACCGGCCACTATCTAAAACAATTCTTAAACAAATCCCGGTAAGCTTGGTATAATATTAAAAGTCATCCCAACGTCTGTTTTGACACATATTGATATTTATGCGTGCTTTCGAAGGAAATACAATTTTATGATTTTTCGTTATTTTGTTAATTCTATTTTTTTTATCGCCTTGATTTGTCTGCCACATATGTCCCTGGCTCAGACGACTGAAACTGATCTTTTATCCGCAGCCCAGCAGGCTTTTAATGATGGATTCAGTGAAGTGGCTACGAAGTATTTGGAGGACTATCTGGATAAGTATCCGGATAGCTCTAATTTACCTACGGCCAAATTACTGTTAGGTCAATGTGATTTTCTTCGTGGGGATTATAATAAGGCTTTGGATTTGTTTGAAGACCTCAGCCAACAGATGGATAAAAAGGATGAAATTCTTTTTTGGCGTGGAGAAACGTATCTCAAAGAAAACCGTTTGCCTGAGGCCCAGCATGATTATCTTACGGTTATTAAAGATTTCCCTCAATCAGGTTTTGTCGCTCAAGCGTACTATTCTTTAGGCTGGTCATTTTTTCAAGAGAAGAATTTCGATCAGGCAAAGATGGTTTTTACTCATTTGGTCAGAAAATTCCCTAACCATCAGCTCAGTGAAGATGCGACATTAAAAATCGCTGAATGTGATTTCAATATGGGGCGATTAAAGGAAGCGATCGGTGATTTTCAGAATATCGCCGATAAATATCCAAAATCAGCGCATCTTTGTGAGGTTAATTTTAACATCGCTGAAAGTCTTTATTATCTTAACAGGTTTGATCCTGCAGTTAAATATTATCAAA
>Ga0302280_1002669_pt1 | contig 13462 bp, 12 predicted proteins | sample III_Fen_E1_1_FD_198771 | JGI IMG/M metagenome (GOLD analysis project Ga0302280, IMG submission 198771) | Peat permafrost microbial communities from Stordalen Mire near Abisko, Sweden - III_Fen_E1_1 | ecosystem: Environmental > Terrestrial > Soil > Wetlands > Permafrost | place: Sweden: Abisko...
AATTCTGTAAATTTTGATTCAGACAGTTTCAACCAATAAATACACCCGCCAGTGGCGGAACGAAAACATTTTTTCGCAATTGCAAAATACAAATTTTCCCCGGAATTCCCAAACCAAATCCTAAAATCTTTTTATCCTATAAATCCTAATTCAGACAATTTCCTTTAGCTTTGATAAATAATACACCCAATCATGAAAAAAACACCCTTCCCGCAAACTAAAAAAATCAGCAAATTCGCTTTTGCTCTTCTTTTAGCTATCTGCTTTCTTCCTCAAATCATAAATGCACAAAAATTGGATTGGGTGTCGCTGGCTGCTAATCAGAACCCAAGTTTTGATACCATAGAAAATATTTATAATTCTTTATTGGCAACTCAAATATCCATTGATGGGAAAGACAATTCATATTCTATTGGCGGTTATACTGGTTCTCTGCATTTTAATAAGAATATTATTATAAAAAACAATCCAGATAGCATTAATTATTCCTCTTTTATCTTGAGCAATGACAAAAACGGGCAATTCAGGTGGGTTATTAGCCCTAAAGACCCGATTTGGTTTTATGGGATTGGGTGCGATGCGTACGGCAATATCTATGTGACAGGATACGCATCTACAAAAAGCTCCATCAATGGAATTTCATTAGATAGTATGAAAGCCTTTGTTTTAAAATGTGACAGCAGCGGGAATATTAAATGGGTAAAAGAATATGGCAATGTGTACACACGTTTTACTAATATTTCAGTTTTATCAAATGGAAATATTTATCTGTCTGGCTATTTTAGGGACAGTAGTACCCAAATAGGCAAAATCCACTTGAGTGGCAACGCTCATCCGTTTAGTAATTATTTTATTGGGCATTTTGATTCCACTGGCGTTGTAATATGGGCCAAAAATATTGCTTCGAACCCACTTCCTTCTAATATTGGAGTGGATAGCGCAGGTTCTTCTTATCAACTTTGTGAATTTGCTAACGATTCTACTTGCCTTATAAAACTGAATGCCAATGGCACTTTTGCATGGGAAAAATTAATACATGGTGTATTGGGTTTTTACGGCAATATAGCAGTAGAGCCTTCAGGAAATACATTCATTCAAATAGCAGGCATTAGTTTGGATAGTTTATACAATTTGTCATCTTCAAATTCAGATTCAACCTTGGTACAAAACCTTCTTGTAAAATACGATTCTTCAAGTATAATTAAATGGGCAAAACCTTTTAGTCCGCCTAATTATTTCTCGCTTACAATACCACCCCCCGGAACAAATATCGCAATTGATTTAAATGGTCATATTTATACATCCTATGATCTTCAATCTAACGGGCAAAAAAATGACATTTTTTCGGTAATTAGCGAATTTAATAACCTTGGCATACTGGATTGGACAGATACAGTATTGTTATTCTCAAATGCATCAAATACCTATTGGTTAAATTCTATTGTGTCAGATAATAACAATAGCCTATTTATGCTGGGAGTTATAGATACATTTTCCTCGTTCTTCCAGTTAAATCCATCTAATACAGGTCTTATAGTTGCAAAGCTGCAAAATAAAGATACATCAATAGCAAATATATTACTTCCCCAATTGCTATCCCCCACCTTCTCCCTCTACCCCAACCCCGCCACACAAAACATAACGCTCAAATATTCAGCTACTATACCTGCCGCTTATACTTTATCCATTACTGACATCACTGGCCGCGAAGTGCAAAGCGCACAAATTCAGGCTAAGACAGGAATAAACATCAGCCAGATCAATGTGCAGAACCTAAATGCGGGAATGTATATTGTTACCCTGCAAAATGATAATTCTGTGCAAAGAGTGAAGTTTATAAAAGAGTAAGAAGCCTCTCACAAAGCCGCAAAGGCGCAAAAAAACAATAAGGCTTACTCTAAGCCTTTGTGGCAAATTATTTCTTTGGGTCTTAGAGAGATTTTTCTTCTTTGTGCCTTTGTGGCTAAAAAATATTTTGCGTTCTTTGCAGTTTCACTTGGCGGACTTTGCGTTTAAAAAATATGAGAAATACGAAGTTTATTGTAGCCCTTATTATTTTATCGGCTTGCAGCCACCGTGCAGGCAGCCAGGCTTATACTATGGTGCACGATGGCGCCACCCGCAGCTATATAGTACACCTGCCCACCGGCTACACAGCTACCCAAAAATACCCGCTGGTACTGAACCTGCATGGCCTGGGCGAAAGCAACATTAAGCAGGAACACTATTCGCACATGGACGATGTGGCGGATAGCGGGCATTTTATAGTTGTATATCCCGAGGGGGTAAACAAAGCCTGGAATGCCGGCATCCGCGGGCCGCGCGTAACTAAAGTGGATGATGTAGGTTTTATTTCCGCCCTGCTTGATACCCTTGAGGCGAAATACAGTATAGACGCAAAACGCATTTACTCCTGCGGCATATCCAACGGGGGCTTTATGAGCTATCGCCTTGCCTGCGAACTTAGCAACCGGATAGCTGCTATAGCTTCCGTAGCAGGCCAGCTCACCGATTTTATGAAAGCCGCCTGCCGGCCTTCGCGCCCCGTTGCCATTATGCAGATACATGGCACCGATGACGAACTGGTAAATTATGAAGGGGCTTTGGGTTATGGCCCGGTGGATAGCCTCATACATTTTTGGCTATGGAAAGATAATTGCAAGCCAACGCCCGTTATCACCAAACTGCCTGATACAGATACTACCGACGGCTGCACGGTAACAAAGTACGATTATGTTTCCTGTAGCGGCGGCAGCGAAGTGGCTTTGTACAAGATAATAAATGGCGGGCATACCTGGCCGGGCGGCTACCCTGTATCGTTTTTGGGCAAAACCGACGAAGACTTTAATGCCAGCGAAGAAATATGGAAATTCTTTAAGGGGAAGAGTTTGTAAACCTCACCCCCGAACATTAAGTTAAAGAAAAAATATTAAACCACAGATAAACACGGATAAACACAGATATAAATTAAATTTACTTTGTGTCTTTGTGGCAAAAAAACTTTTGCGTTCTTTGCGTTTTCACTTAGCGGCCTTTGCGTTTAAAACTTTGTGATTGAGAGGGGCAGGGGTGAGGTAAAAAAATCACCTGACACCAAACAACCTTCCCAAAAACCCAACCTTTTTCTTTTGTTCCGGCTGGAACTTCTTTGGATGCATATTTAATATTAGCGCTGCCTTTTCTTCAATGTTTTTATCCTTATTGGCTGCCAAAAATTCATTGATCATTGCCCGGAACTCTTTAAAATCCCAATAATGGTAAATAATATTATCTGTTGCAGTTATAGCCTGGTTTGTTTGAAAAAAATATGAAAAAGCCAGTTGCTCCATAATGTGCTTATTGTATCTGGCATACATAATATCAGTTAGTTGCAGTACATCTTCGAGGATGGGGGCATGCGAAGCATTCAAACCCAGTACGCCCGCATTCCACATTTCTGTGCCCAGGGGTATTTTCAGTGTTTTGCCATTAGGAAGGGTAAATACATTGTTTTTTAAAAACGAATATATCTTGCGGAAGATCGAGTTCTTTTTTGAGTCTATCCTGCCTTCATTGATGTGCATTAATAATTTCCCTTCCTTTATCAAAGGAAAAAATACAGACGGGCCGGATGTAAAATAAGTATCTGAATCGCAGTATAAAAGGTTGCCTGTATGGTTAGCGAAAAAATCCTGGATGATCTTTATTTTCACCCGGTGGACAAAATCTATCTCCCCCCGCCAAAGTTTCAATTCCTCATCATTTATTTGCCGGTAAGAAATTATGGATAGCCCGTTTAAATGCGCCCTAAACAAGTCTGGTTTATCAGTATATACTATGATATTAAAGTTGCAATCCTTTCCCCTGCTATGGCTTAAAATAGTTAGAATGGAGAAAATTGCTTCATTGATAATATCTTCTTTGCCATACGCCTGGTACAGGATATAATTATTGCTTTTGGTATCTTCCATCTCAATTTTCAAATAACTGTTTGTTAATGGCTTTTCTCTTCCTGTACTCTCGGAATAATAAAATACAAAGGTATAAGTAAATAAAGCGCCAATCCGATCCGCGTATCAACCCAACTCAACACCGCACCACCCAGGTAAGTAAAACAGGCATAAGTAAGGGTACGGCGTATCCCTTTCCGGAATGCACCAACATCTACACCTTCCTTAAATATCTCAGGGTGCCTTACAGCATATATCCTTATAAAAACGAAACAGGAAGCCGAAAGGGTAAGGCAGATACCGTAAAAGCTTGCAGCGGCTTCGAGATGAGGATGTGTGCCAAGCATGGCTGTTGGAAATGGAATGAGAGATGTAGCCATTAACAGCATATTGTTGAGCCAGAATATGCCCGCGTCTATGGTTTTAAATGTTTCCATAATGCGATGGTGGTTCATCCATATCACACAGGTAATGAGAAAACTGCTTATCCAGATAAATATTTTTGGCAGTACATCTATGATACCTTGTATCAGCTCCTGGTTATTCTCAATTTTCAGGTCCGGTATCCTCAGGTCAAGTACCAGCAAGGTAACAATGATAGCGAAAACACCATCACTGAATGCTTCTACCCTCGATTTTGTAAATTTCTCGTAATGAAACTTAAACATCAATTGCTATTTAAAAAGACAAAGATATTTTAATTAATGAGAGTATGATAAAATAATATAAAAGGAAATCTTTGATTAAAACCTTCTTCCCAGGATCAGCTTAATAATACCCTTATCTGTACTTTGCGTAAAACCCCAGCCATACCCTGCATTTACTTCCCATGCCCCGATATTGTTAAGGTCGATGGCTGCAAATAACTGATGCTGTTGCTGCTGATAGGGGTCATAATTGAAAAAAGGCCCCGTGCTTCCGTAGTATTCCGGCCCTATTTCTATTATATCGGTTACATTATAGCCTATTTTTACATTGGGCGAAAAAATTAAACCGCTTTTGTCATCCGGTCCGGAAAAACTTTGATCAAGCGTTGGGTTAAGGGAGACGTACCATTTTTTCCATTGTTTATCAATGATGGGCCTTATCTCCAGTGTGCTGGTATTTGCGGAATATTGCTTTTTCTGCAAGCCATATTCCAAAGAAAGGCTAACCCCTACCGGCCAGTTCCAGCTTACAGGCGCCATAAATCTCGGGCGGATATGCGAACCTACATAATTCGTCCGGCCATCGCTACCAATGGCATTGAAGAAATAAAAACCGGTTTCAAACCAGGATGTCCATCCGTGGGTTATCTCGAGGGTTTCATGCTCAATATCATTCGTTGGCAAAACACCGTCTATTGTTTGCTTGCTGCCGTTTGTTGTATAATTGCTGTGCAGTTCAAACATGGTAGTGTCTTTCCCTATCGTTTCCGAGCCATAGACTTGTATTTCATAGTTATCCTGTGCCCATGCGCCAAAGTTGACAAAACAAGCCAGGGCGATCAAATACGACTTCATTCCGCAAACTTAGCCACGCATCGGTTAGCTCGTATGTTAAATTTATTTAAATAAGGCTTACGAGCAGATTCTTAGCTACCCGGTCGGAAATGGTGATATTTTTCTTTCCGGCTATTTTTAGCACCAAACTATGGTCATAATCCACAAGACGAACGACTTCTATTTTCGTTCCTAATGTGAGTTTGTTGCTATCAAGAAATTGAAGGAATGCGGTAGAATGGTCTTTCACACCGGCTATAACTGCATTGGTATTCATTTCAAGTTCGGCAAGGGGGATTGTATTATTGGTAAAATAATTACCTTCTTCATCCGGTATAGGGTCGCCATGCGGGTCAGTTCGCGGGAAACCAAGAAATTTATCCAGCCGCTTAATCAGCAGGGGCGAATTAATATGTTCAAGCTGCTCTGCTATATCATGTACCTCATCCCATGAAAAACTTAGGGTGTCCACCAAAAAAACTTCCCAAAGGCGGTGGTTGCGGATAAGGTTTTTAGACAACCTCTCCCCTTCTGCCGTCAGCCGCACTCCATGGTAAGGGGTATAGTCAAGCAAAGTTTTATCTGCCAGCCTTTTTAGCATATCAGTTACTGAAGCCGCGCGGGTCTTCATTTCCGCGGAAATGGCATTTGTATTTATCTCACCGCCCTCCTTCAGCCCCAGGGTGTAGATGCATTTGAGATAATTCTCTTCTGTTTGCGAAAGCATAACCCGTCAAAATTATGAAAAAATACGCCAATTCTTTAAGCTTTTGAAAACCTTACGCCTTTTTTATCCGTTTGAACCACAAACAGAAAAAATTAGACAATTTATTCCAAAAATGGAATTATTTTTGCAGAAATATCAGTTTTACTTACAAATGAAGAAATTAATTATAGCTATTGCATTTATCGGAAGCGTGATGCTTTGCGCCTCTTGTCAGAAAGACCGTTGCCCTGCGCATGGTGGTTTTGGAAAAACCAATACCCCTGTGAGTAATGCGAGGCAGTGTTAATGGACTGGCAACACCTTTCATCGGAACATGCTATTGAAGAAATAACGGAATTATCAAAAGATAAGCCTGTTTTTGTTTTCAAACACTCCCCTACCTGTTCTATTAGTGCTTTGGTCCTGAACCGGGTTGAGAAAAATTTCCGCTCTGAAAACTTATCTTTTATCCCCATTATTGTAGATGTAATTAAAGAAAAAACCATTTCGGCTGCTATAGCGCAAAAATGGCATGTACATCACGAATCTCCCCAGGCCCTTTTTATTCAAGACGGAAACTGCACATACAGCGCTTCTCACATGAATATTATTCTTAAAAGTTTCCCTAACACCTAAAATCTACCACCTAAAACTCAGGCTCTGTTTTACATCCGGGTGCAGGCTGCGTGCTACGGGGCAGTTTCTGCCAATATCCTCTAAAAGTTGCCTTTGTTCGTCTGTTATAACAGCCTTTATTCTTAATTCAATAATTATCTCAGCGATTCGCCGCGGGGCTGCTGCCATTATTTTAGTAATCTCAGCCTCCATTTCTTCTATTTCTATATTTCTTCCGTTGGCAGCTATAGCCATGGTGGTCATGGCGCATACGGCAAGCGAAGTGGCGGCAAGGTCGGTGGGTGAAAAAGCTTCCCCTTTTCCCTGGTTGTCTGTTGGGGCGTCGGTATAAATTATCTCCCCTGATTTTAAGTGCTTTGCAGAGCAACGCAAATTTCCTTCGTATATCGCCTTAGCTGTTATCATATTTTTATTGTATTTTTGACTTATTAAACTATAAAAACGGTTGAATTGTTACACAATCAAACCGTTTATCTAAGTATGGTGCGCAAATTATCCTTTTTCCTGTTATTCTGCCTGGTGGCATATAGGATTTCTGCACAGGCAGATATTTCCGGCGCCGATTTTGAAAAAGGATGGAATGCGGGGCTTCTGGCTCATACGGGCGGCCTTGGGGTAATGGCAGAATTTACCAAACAAAATACTTTTAAGAACGGGCGAATTTTCGATTTTGATTTTTACAGTCTCCGCGACCCCAAGGAAATAAGCCTTGGCAACCAAAACTACCCAAATGCCCGGCCTTACGTATATGGCCAATTAAATTCTGTCTATGTACTAAAAATGCAGATAGGCATTCGCCATGTTATTGTAAATAAAGAAAGGGAAAGCGGGGTGAAAATAAATTATACCATGGCTGGGGGGCCAGTTATTGCATTCCTCAAGCCTGATTATTATGATGTTTTATCTATTGGCCCGGACGGACAGGCCAATGTAATAAGCGAAGAATTTAATCCGGCAACCATGCAGTCGCAGGATAATATTGAAGGGGCATCTGCTTTTTCTAAAGGACTGAACCAAATATCGTTGCTTTATGGTGTTGGCGGCAAGGCCAGCCTGAATTTTGAATGGGGCAAGTACCCTTCGCGCTTTTATAGTTTTGAAACCGGCGTGCTCATTGATGCTTTTCCGGAAGATGTGCCTATTTTTGCATACATAAAAAATAAACCTGTATTCGTTAACCTTTTTCTAAGCATAGCTTTCGGCGGAAGGTATTGAATTACAAATAATAATTTAAAAATTACTAACTCCATCATGGAAGAAACTCCAACTGTTCCCAAAGAAAGATTATACAAGAAACCACCATGGCTCAAAGTAAAACTACCTACCGGCGAAACCTATAAAAGCATAAGGAATATAGTAGACAGCCATAAGCTTCATACTATATGCGAAAACGGCAACTGCCCCAATATGGGTGAATGCTGGGGCGCTGGCACTGCTACATTTATGATACTGGGCAATGTATGCACACGCTCCTGTTCTTTTTGCGCAGTAGCTACAGGCAGGCCTAAAAGCCTTGATCTTGATGAGCCTTTCCGCGTGGCGGAAGCTGTAAAGCTAATGAAGATAAAACATTGTGTTATAACATCCGTAAACAGGGACGAACTGCCGGATAAAGGCTCTGAAGTATGGGCAGCTACTATCAGGGAAATTAAAAATCAATGCCCGGATACTACTATTGAGGTGTTGATCCCCGACTTTAAGTCTGATTGGGAAGCCCTCGAAAGAGTCATTGTCCAAAACCCTGACGTGATCTCTCATAACATGGAGACCGTGAAAAGGCTATACAGGCGTGTAAGGCCCCAGGCAAAATATGAACGCAGCCTTGAACAGATTCGGAGGACCAAAGAAAGTGGCATGCGTACAAAATCAGGCTTCATGCTTGGCCTCGGGGAAACTGAAGATGAAGTGATAGAACTAATGCAGGACCTGAAAAATGCAGGACTTGATGTACTTACAATCGGGCAATACCTCCAGCCAACTAAATTGCACCTTGAAATTTCTGAATTTATAACCCCTGAAAGGTTTATAATGTACAGGAACCTGGGCTATGAAATTGGCTTTGATTATGTAGAATCAGGCGCTTTAGTACGTTCCTCATATCATTCTGAAAAACATGTTGGCAAGAAAGTCTAAACCGAAATCTATATTCGGACTTCACGCAAAAAAATAGACGATCAGGATTAATTAATAATCACCTTGAGGTTACAAATTAGGCCTTGCCTTAGAGAAGCTGAACTTTCAGCGCTTATGGAATGTTTTTAGATTATAAATTAAGGTTTTAAAAATATGTCTTTTGTTTTTTAAGGCATTGAAAAACAAATATTTAGTTGCATTTTTGCAAATTTCTTCCGATAAACGCTGAAAAATGTATTTATGTTAATTTAATTTAACCTGTATATTTGTATCCATAGACGTAACATTAAATAGAGGCAACATTATAAATTGAGAGATAAAAATATATCAAATAAAATGAAAATGACAACGACAAAAAAACACCTAAAGACTTTTTCAATAATTTTATTAGGTGTACTCACCTCTTTCACGATTGTGAAATACGCTTTCTTTTCCAATAAAGCCCTCTATCATCCATACGAGGAAAAGAACAAGAATGCTACGGATATAAGTGGTGCACTTCAGCGTTATCATGAGCAACGCGCAAACCTTATTACAGGTACGGTAAACCCCAATGATTTTTATGCTGTTCGAAACCAGGTTAATACATTTTCAAGTTTTCAGAATAAGACTGGGTCAATGGGATCAGGGTATCTTACCTGGGCCGAACTTGGGCCTGATAATGTAGGTGGGCGGACCCGCGCCATAGTAGTAGACAGGAACAATTCAAATACGATTTATGCCGGCGGGGTTAGCGGTGGCTTATGGAGGTCGCTTGATGGCGCCCAATCTTGGCAAAGGTATGGAGGTACTGCTGTTTCTAATATTATTATAAGCTGTATTGTACAGGACGCTGCAGGCACTGTATATTATGGCACAGGCGAAACTGAATTTGATGCTTATCCGGTAGGAGGTACAGGCACTTCAGGCTTTTATGGCGGTGGCGTTTTCAAAACTAATTCTTCAGGAATAACAGTTTTACTTTCTTCAACAGATCCTTCAATCCCAAGCCATCAAGCTGCATGGCAAAACACAAATGCCCTTGCTGCCGATCCGAATACGGCTGGTACCTTATATGCCGGTAACGAAGAAGGACTATTTACCTCTACTGACAGTGGGACTACATGGACACAAAATGCAGCTTTAAAATCTTTAAGCTTTGGCTTAAATTGTTGCAAATTAATTAAATTATCATCCGATGGCGGCACAATATATGCCATAATGACAAACGGGCTCAACTTTTCAAGTTCATCCTTATTCCAATCTAAAGACAAAGGAACTACCTGGACACAGCTTGGCAAAACAGTCTTCGGATCAAACATAGGTAGAATGAACTTCGCTATAGCCCCCTCTGCGGATAGCGTTCTTTATGTATCCACTGTCGGGTTATATCCCGGCTCCCTTAAGGGTGTCTATCAATCAACCAATTATGGCAGCACCTGGAATACACTTGCTACTTCTGACGGCGTATTCGATCCTTATGCACAGAAAATAGGACAGGCCGCTCAGGGCATTTATGATAATGCACTGGCAGTTGATCCGTCGAACCCTAACAGGGCTTTTGTGGCTGGCGTTAATTTTTGGCAGGTAGTAGTTGATAACGGTTCCCCACAATGGACTGAGATTGCTGGCCTTACAGATTTCATTGATGAAATTACGTATGTAATCCCCAATCCTTATTACATTCATGCTGACAAACACATTATAACTTTTGACAATAAAAGCAAGCCTGCTATAATGTATGTTGGTTGCGATGGTGGTATTTTCAAATCTACAAATATAGAAGTCAGCTCCACACCAACTTATACACCAAGTAATTTTGGTTATAATACGGTTCAATTCTATGGCATAGATGCTGGCCTTAATGTGAATTCACCGGGCGCAGATGAAGTAATTGGCGGTGCCCAGGATAATGGCGATTTCATTTTAAATGATTTAGGGTTTAGCGGTCAAAATGGAACCTCTATCCCCCTGGGTGGTGATGGTGGAGATGCATGCATTTCAAAACTGAACCCGCTCATATTTTTTAGCGAAACGCAGTATGGCGCAACCGAAATATCCGCCGATGAAGGCAAAACTTATTCTGCTTTATGGCCTTCAAGCGATTCTGCCAATACTATTGGCGCTGCCCAGAAAGCTAACGGATTTCCATTTGTAACTCCTTTAGGCCTTTGGGAAAGCTCTGATGATACCAGCTCGCGCGATTCGGTGGTTTATACCGCTACTGCCAATTTCAAAGCTGGCGATACAGTGATAGTAACAAGCAAAATTGGAAAACCTTTTAATTATAAACTTACTGATACTATCAGCAAAGGAAGGTCCATAAGGGTTCAGGACATACTTCAGGACAAATTTTATATGGCAGCTTTTGGAAGCGTGTGGTTTACTACCCAGGCATTAGTTACAGGTGTCGATCCATTATTTTTTAATATTCCGCTCAATTCAAGCTTTAGTCCTCAATCTTTAGAAGTTAGCCCGGATGGAAATGCTATTTTCGTAGGTGGTGAAATAAACGGCACAGCCACTGTTTATCGGATTTCCGGTTTCAGGGGTAAAACTTTCTTCTACAGGAACCATTATGATGCTAATGTCGGAACGATTGACAGGGATTATACCAGTTTCTATCCTGATAGTTTTGGCATAAATATACAAATCATATTCAGTTCTGCCGGTCAAACGGTTACCGGCATTGGGGTTGATATAAATAACCCGAACCATGTAGTTATTTCGCTTGGCAATTACGGTTATTCTAACCACGTGTACCAAACTGTTGATGCGCTTGATTCTACCAGTCCAACATTCGTATCAATACAAAATAACCTCCCTGCCTTTCCAGTGTATGATGCACAAATAAGTATAGATGACCCTAATGTAATATTATTAGGTACTGAATATGGTGTATGGGCTTCTACAAATGGCGGCTCATCATGGTCTGAACAAAATGACAGTATGGAGCGTGTTCCGGTATTTATGATCAAGCAAAATCGTCCTTTCCCATGGGATGGCCCTGTATTTTATATAGCAACTCATGGCCGTGGAGTATTTAAATCCGTTTCCCTGGCTCACCTCTCCGGCATAGCCCCGGATCGCCCCGACAACACAAAAGTGGCAATGTCTTTAAATATATACCCAAATCCTGCTACTACTATTACCAATGCAAGCCTTACTATCAGCCAAAATGAGAACGTACAAATACAGGTATACGACCTTAACGGAAGGCAAATGATGAGCAACAATTATGGTATTCAGGGTGCAGGAAACCACCTGTATCCTATAAATACCGCCAAACTTACTGACGGTACCTATATTGTAAAATTAACAGCCGGCAATAATGTGGAAACAACAAAAATATTCGTAACAAGATAATGCTAATTCAGTAATTTATATACTGCATAAAACTAAAAAGGGTTCTGATTGATCAATCAGAACCCTTTTTAGTTTTAATAAACGCTCTCCGCTTTCTGTCCCCCACTCTCTTTACGCCCCGATATCGTCCTTAAGTTTAAGGGAAGCGCTTCGCTCTATATATTCTATTATTTTAGCTGCGATATCTACACCGGTTGCGCTTTCTATTCCTTCCAGCCCGGGAGAAGAATTCACTTCCATTACCAGCGGCCCACGGGCAGAAGGTAAAATATCAACCCCCGCAATGGAAAGGCCCAAAGCCTTAGCAGCATCAACAGCTACCTTGGCTTCAACCTCAGTAAGCTCCACAGCCTCAGCAAAGCCTCCCTGGTGAAGGTTCGACCTGAATTCACCATTCACGCTCTGCCTTCGCATAGAACCTACCACTTTACCGTCCACCACAAATGCCCGTAAGTCCGTGCCATCAGCTTCCTTTATAAATTCCTGGATTAGAATATTTGCCCCCAGCCCGAAAAAAGCGTCCAGGGCAGATTTAGCTGCATTTGTTGTTTCAGCCAATACCACACCTTTCCCTTGTGTACCTTCAAGTAATTTAATAATAATAGGCGGGCCGCCAATTTTTTTTATCAAGCCCTTTATTTCGTCTGGCCTTGAAGCAAAAGCTGTTTTAGGCATACCAATGCCATGCCGGGAAAGTATTTGCATACTTCGGAGTTTATCGCGCGAACGAACTATGGCCTGAGATTTTACTGATGTAAATACATGCATCATCTCAAACTGCCTCACCACCGCGCATCCATAATAGGTTTTAGAAGCGCCGATGCGAGGGATCACCGCATCCGGCAGAGGCAAAGGTTTCCCACAATAATAAACTGAGGGCAAACCGGTTTCTATTACTACGTTACATGCCATATAATCAACCACTTCCGTATGGTGCCCCTGGCTTTCGGCTGCTTCCACGAGCCTGCGGGTCGAATACAGGTTTTTATTCCTGCTGAGTACTATAATTTTCATTTCCCGATAAAGTTTATTTCCTTTTCAATGAGCAATTCAGCTTTGTCACATCCACCAAAAATCCCCTTTTTAAAATTTTCCTTCCCAGCAATACAGGGTATTCCATAAGTGACCGGTCTGCAAGCGTAAGTTCAATAGGAAGTACCCGGTCAAATATTGCTATTTTTGTTTTAATAACATATCTTTCTTCGGTTTGCCCGAAAGAATTTTTTATTTTT
>Ga0302280_1002671_pt1 | contig 13460 bp, 13 predicted proteins | sample III_Fen_E1_1_FD_198771 | JGI IMG/M metagenome (GOLD analysis project Ga0302280, IMG submission 198771) | Peat permafrost microbial communities from Stordalen Mire near Abisko, Sweden - III_Fen_E1_1 | ecosystem: Environmental > Terrestrial > Soil > Wetlands > Permafrost | place: Sweden: Abisko...
TTGGTCCGCCGGAAGGCACTTGAAGCCTACTGAATAAATTAAAATAATCAAATAGGTCATCAAATCGATATAAATTAATAAAAAAACAATTCTTTGAATTTATAAAAACAATTCAAAGAATTAAAAAATCTTTGAATTTTAAAAAAACAATGAATTTGAATTGAAAAGTTTTTTAGTAAAATCTATCTTTGTTTTTTGTAAAATCTTTGGTTTGTAAAATCTTTGTTTTTTTTTCTATGAAATTTTAAATGTATTCAATTGAAAAAATCAAAACGCAATTGATAAATTCAAGTTGTTTAACTTATGTGGAAGGCTTCCAACGCAATTGAAAAATTCAAGTTGTTTAACTTATGTGGAAGGCTTCCAACGCAATTGATTAAATCACATAATGTAATATTACTATTATTTAATTTTTTAAATCTTTTTAAAAAAATATTTGATATAAAAATATATTTATAGAATAATATATAATATGTCAGAATCAGACAATTCATCAACCTATACTATTTGGGCTTTAATGTCAACAGGAGATTATAGGAAAATAAGAACCTTTGATAATGAAACATTATGTGAAAAATATTTGCATTATGTACAATATTTCTATGAATTATATGATAATGAAGAAGGTGTTGAAGAATTATATATGAAAAAGGATGGAGAACCTTGTTATCAATTATTTTCTATTGATGAAGAAGGTAATCCAGAATTAGTAGAAAACGTAAGATTATATTTTAATTTAGAGGAAATTCAAGACGAAATCAATGATTTAATGGCCGACAATCAAGATATAATATATGATTATAGTGAAGTAGATATAGAAGAAGGAGCTGAAACATTATATATTGCGAATTTATAAACAAAGTTAATTGAAATTAGGAGCTGTACAGAGAAGTGTACAACGAGTAATTTTTTCATCATGAAATTGAAAGAACTTTAAAGAAAGGATATTATCAAAAGTAATTTTCTGTTTCATGATACAATTACAATCATTTTTCAAAAGATTGATAGACCATAAAATAGAATAAATAAGTAAAAAAGTCAAGAGAAGTGATATATTAATACACATTATGTGAATAATGTATAAAAACATCCCCTATTAAATCAAATTTATGTTATTTGAATTTATATAAGATTTATAGAATTTTTGATAAAAATTCTATAAATAATAAGATGAAAACTGCGAAAGGAACTATTGATTATGATCCTAAATTATTTGGTCGTTTATATAAAATCATTAATATAATACGTAAAAATGTACTTTTAATGGGTGTTGAAGAGATAGATACGCCAACAATGGAATTGACGAAAGTATTATTAAATAAATATGGCGATGAAGCTGAAAACAAATTAATTTATAAATTGGAAAAAATAGGAACAGAAGATTTATCATTACGATATGATTTAACCGTACCTTTACAAAGATATATAGAATCAGAACAAATAGAAAGTATTAAAAGATTTCAAACTGGTAAAGTATATCGTAAAGATACTCCAAATCAATCAAGATGTAGATTACGTGAATTTATTCAAGCTGATTATGATATTGTAGGAGAATATGAATTAATGATACCAGAAGCAGAAATTATGAGACTAATAACTATTTCAATGAAACAAATAGGAATCGAAAATTATGTTATAAAGATAAATTTTCGTAATAATTTGGAGAAAATTGTTTCATTAGCAAAGATAGATATGAATCTTTTTAAATCTGTTTGTACCTCAATCGATAAATTAGATAAACATTCATGGTCATATGTAACAAATGAATTAAAACTTAAAGGATTATCAGATGAATCAATCTCCATATTACAAACATTATTAAATAATAATTATCAAGATGATTCGATTAATTCAGAATTAACCAAACTAATGGAATATGGTGAAATTTTTAATTATAATAAATATATTCAATTTGATTCTAAATTAGCTAGAGGTCTTGATTATTATACGGGTATAATATATGAAGTATTAAGTACCGAAAAAATATTAGAAAATCCATCAGAAGATTTAGAAGATACTAAAGATACTAAAGATATTGAAAATACTAAAGACGAAGATGAAATAATGACAAATCCTACAATAATAGCTGGAGGTAGATATGACAAATTAATAAAATATAAGAATAAAAAATATCTACCAGCGATAGGAGTTAGTTTTGGTATTAATCGTATTGAAATGTTTATGGAAAAAAAGGATGAAAATATAAATCAAGGACCAATGAGAATTTATGTTGTATCAGAATTTCAATATATAAAGAAAAAATTAGAAATAGTTAATTATTTATGGAACAATGGTTATAAAGTACAATATTATGATGGCCAAAAAAAGAATATTAAACAAATAAATCAAGCAATCAAAGAAAATTATCATTATATCTTAATATACGGAGAAGATGGTCCAGAAAATATCAAAGTAAAAAGAAATGATCATAGTAAGGACGAAATATGTAAATTAAATGATTTAATATCATATTTAATAATCAATCCTTTTATACAAGACCCAAAATCGCTATAAGAAAGTCAATGGCTCTTAAAGGTATTAAATAGCTTGATATATTATTTACTTTGATACAAAGTAAATAATAGATGATTAAAAACTAATTAAATAGAGGCATTTTGAAACATATGTGGACGTTTATAAATTCCAGTATTAGTATATTGTAATGGAACAACAACATTATTTTCATTAATTAAATTGGAGATATTTGATGGTTGTAAAATATATTCAAAATTCCCTTTGCTTGCGTTACCCCAAATTTGTTTGGCATAATTTTCCCAGTCTGATGCCCATTTATATTCTCCTTGAGCAGATAAATGTGAAGCGGTTTTTTTAGCATTTTGAATTCTTTGAACGGTTAATGTATCTAATTTAATAAGAGGTACTAAATATTCTTCTTTTTGGTAATTATTATCACGTGGTTTAAACGATGAATTATCACGTGGTTTAAAAGACGAATTATCACGTGGTTTAAAAAATGAATTAGAAGGGTTATTTTGAGGTGAGATTCCAGGGATAGCCGAATGAGAATAAGTAGTAGTTTTATGAAACATGGTAGATGATTTATCAGTATTCATGATAAATGCTAGTTAGAGAGATATAATAATATTAAATAAAAAAAATCTGAAATCAAAAATTAATTTATATTAAAAATATCTTTTGGTAAAATTATAATGAGTGATGAGAAAGATAAAAATATAATAATCTCACATATTTGGAATGGTCCAAAAATAGCTAAATATGGTAATAAACATTTAGGAGTATATGATTTACAAATATCGAATAAAGAGAAGGAATATGAACAAATAATGAATACATTTCAGGAGATATCGAAAATATTAAGATATAATGAATTTAGAAGAATTTTATCAAAAGAGGAAATGGAATGTTATCAATTTATCAAACCTATATCTGATGATGAGATTAGATCATATAAACAAAATGAAAGAAATTTATTAATATCGACGAAAGATATAAAAAATTATGCAAATGCACGTGCGACTCAACAAATGAATAGTATATTAAATCAACATCAAGTTAAGAATCGTTCTAGTCGTGAGACAAAATGGAAAGATTGGTATGAAAAAAGGATAGAAGAGGAGAATGAAATAGAGAATAGGAAAATAGATTTTATGAATAATAATGTAATATCTCAAGAATTAAAATATGGGAGTCAATTATTGAAATTTCAAATTAATCATGTTAAAAATTTATTAGCTTGTTTACGAAATAAAGGAGTAACACTTGATGCATCTGATACAGGTACAGGTAAAACATATTCAGCATTATGTTTAGCTAAAGAATTAGGATTAATACCGATAGTGATATGTCCCAAATCTATTATTCCAGGATGGATGAAAGCAATGAAACATTTTAAATTAGATGAATATTATGTAGCGAATTATGAACAATATAGAGCCGGAAATACTCCATATTTAGAAAAAAAAGGAGATAATCCTGAATATAGTGAATATGAAGATGGAGAAAAAAAGATAACATCAATAAGATCGTGGCAAAGATATGAATATGAGAAAAATGAAAAAAAGCATAATGAAAATATTTCCAAGATACCAAAAATGGAATATATTTGGAAATTAGAATCAGAAAAACATTTATTAATATTTGATGAATGTCATAAAACTAAAAATCCAACTACACAAAATTATGCAATTTATTGGTGGGCCAAAAAAGAACATGAAAAAACTGGATTAAAAATTATATCATTATCTGCTACTGTAGCAGATAAAATAAGTAATGCTTATAGTATTTGTTATATGTTAGGTTTAACAGAAGGAGGAAATGATTTTAATATGAAATATAATATAGATATGGATAAAGGAATGTTAAAGGATTTTGGATATGAAGTTACTGCAAATGGATTTTATAAATTTAATCAGAAATTTCAAAAAATTAAAGATAGATATCAAAATGAAGATACAAATTTAAAACGATTACATAATGATTTATTTCCCATAAATGGTTCTCGAATGGTAATACAAGATTTAGGAGATGCATTTCCAGAGAATTTTGTACAAGCTCAAACATATGATATGGATAAAAGAGCTGATGAGATTCAAAATATTTATAAAGAAATGGAAAAAAATCTACTCAAAATTAAATTACAACAATTACAACAAAAAAACAATGAATTACTTGAACTTGAACAACGTATAGCAAAATCAATTGACACCAAAAAAATAATTAAATATGATATTAAATCACCAAATAATGATATTACATTCAAACAAAAACTATTAAAAGATAATGATATTGATATTACATTCAAACAAAAACCATTAAAAGATAATGAAGTAGCATTTACCTTTAAATCAAAACATAAAAAAAATAATACCAAAGATATTACAGATAATACCAAAGATATTACAGATAATACCAAAGATATTACAGATAATACCAAAGATATTACAGATAATACCAAAGATAGTATGGATAATATCAAAGATAAAAAAGAAGAGATGATTGAAATGATACCAAAAGATTTACATAGATTAAATGAATTAAAAAAAGAGCAAAAAGAAGATATTGTAAAATTGAGTAAATTACAAGAAAAATTGGAACAATATGGAATGAGTATTCAACCGGAACATTTGAATAAGAGTGGATATGGAGATGAAAAAAATAATTTATTGACAATAATGTTAAGAGCAAGACAAAAAGTAGAGTTATTAAAGGCTGATACTATAATAGAATTAGCGACAGATTTTTATGAACAGAATAAGAGTGTGGTAATATTTGTAAATTTTATTGAGACATTAGAATACATAAATAAACAATTACAACATAATTTAAGAACCAAACAAATAAGTATTTTAAAAGGTGGTCAAAGTGTAAAAACACGTCAGGAACAATTAGATTTATTTCAGAGCGATCAACATAGAGTAATAATAGCTACTATAGGGACAGGTAAAGAAGGAATAAATTTACATGATTTACATGGGAGATATCCAAGAGTTAGTTTAATATCACCAAGTTGGTCAGCACAAGATTTAATACAAGCATTGGGAAGAATATATCGAGCCGAAACTAAAACAAAGTGTTTACAATATTTGATTTACTGTGCCGGTACAATAGAAGATCGTATTTGTGAAATTATTCAAAATAAGATTAAAACAATTAATACTATCAATGATGGAGATTTATCGTCCGGATTAGCGATAAATAGCTTAATAATGGAATAAATTTTCAGAGAGTAGCTAAATCAATGTCTTCTTGTGATTCATCATCACCAACTATTTCAATATTATCATCAATAGGTGTTTCTTGATCATTATCATTAACGATAATACTTTCATCAGCAATAATTTCTCCTAATTTAATGAGTTTTCGAGCTTCATTAGGTGAATATTTGTAAATAACATCACATTTTTCTTCTTGAAAAGAACGAATACTGACAAGGATAATATCATCTTTATTAATCCATACTTTCTTTTTAAATTTACCAGGAATAACACATAATTTTTCTGTATTATTACTACCGAAAATACGAGCTAAAATATTCATATTACCTAATAATTTTGTGACTTGAGCATATTCTTGCATATCATTTTTGAAAGGAATAGCTGAATCAACTTCTTCTCCACCAATTTTCTTTCCACGACGGACTCGTTTACCACCTTTTCCCTTTTTATTAAGAGGCATTTATTATGATAATATATAATAATAAAATAAGCAAAATAATCAATTTTATTTAAATTGATTATTTTTTAGTGAATAATATAAATAATGTAAAATAATAAAAGGATATTTTTACAGATATTTTAGATAGTTTTACGGATATTTATATACTTTGGAAGATACTGGAGTTAATTAAACTTTCTAGGAAATAGTCAATATTGAATTTATCTTTATTAAGTTTAGTTAGATAATCGTAACCACTTTTAAGAAGATTAAAATTATTAAGAATTTCATAAGCATGAACCAAAGAATCATAATATAAAGGATAATCAGGTCCAAGACATTCTACAACAGCTGGTAAACGATTAACGAGAATTGGTGTGTTTCTAACAATGCATTCAATAACAGTATTAACGGCTGAAGCATCAACTAAATTAATGAAAACAATATTTTCGGCGAGTAATTGATCATAATCATCATTATTAACATTAGGTAAAATTTCTACACTATTATCATTTTCTTCAATCATATCAATTAAACCAACTATGTATTTATTACAATTTGAATTACTATGATGAGGACGACACATATCTCCATGATGACGATTATTATCATTAATATGACAACCAATATCATATAAGGAATCAGTGATATTATTAAGATTCATTGGTGTAATATAGTAATTATCCATATTTTTACCTTTGAGAGCAGTTTTAATTAATATTTGAGGTAAACCGCCATACTGAGGTCGTGGAGTAGGTAATTGAAAAATGGCATAAGTATTACGTAACCATGCACCAATTTGAATAACGCGTTTATTAGGATTATTAAGGAATTTAGTGAAAGTAAAAGTATTTGAAACGAATTCTGTGGGATGTGTTAGAACATTAATGGGAATATTTGGAAAATTGAGATTAATTAAAGCGGCAGAGATCCAAGTAGCTAAATATTGTGAGAGAACATAAATACCTAAACAATGTGGTAAAGATTGAATAAAGAGTGGTTTATTGAAAACATCTACAAGATTATTAATACTAAAGTCTTGATTATGAGTATGGTGGAAAATTCCGGTCCAAGATCTTTTGAAAGGAAGAATATTAATTTTTTGGTAGAAATCATAATTCCAACAGAAAGTTTTATCCAAAAATGAATCAAATATTGGTCCATTTGAATTTTGAAAACGTTCAAGATGATTGACTACAAATTCCCAACCACTACGATGAAAACCTTTAAGATCATGTTGTTTAAAATGTTGCATATCGAATTTACGTAAATTAATGGCAATAGGATTTGAAAGAATAGGTTGATAATTAATATTTTTATTAATTTCAGATAAAATCCATTTGACAGAAGAATATAATTGATATGTGGGTGTAAAAATTTGTTGTTCCATACCATAATTAAATTCAGTATTACGTAATCCTGTAATATTAAAGATAATTAATTCACTTACAAATTTTTTAAGATTAATTGTATCAGTTGGAGTAGTCGTTACATCAGGAGTAATAATAATATCAGTACCAGGATCAGGGGGAGTAACATCGCCAGAAACATGGGTAAGTGAAATAAATTCAAAAATGCTGAGATAATCATTTGAATTTCTACTAGCTATTTGTGAAATGAATGAATGTTTATCTAAATTAGATAAATAATTACCAAAATAATTTACAATTTCGGAGGCAATCTTATTTGTAATGGTAGTAACATTTGATTCAATAACAATTGGATTATAAATATTTCTAATTTGTGAAAATAACAAATTATTAAAATAGATAGTAAAATCATTCATTTGTGATTGATAATTATCGCTTAAAATACTTATAGCATTACGATAATTACCATAATTATTAATAAGTAAATTATATCTATCAAATAGAGGCCAAGAATCTAATTTAATAGGTGCTAAAGATACTGGATCAACTTCCATTTCAACACTATAATTTTGAATATTACAAGTATTAAGTAAGTCTTTTACTTTTCTAGAAGAAAAAATGGAAAGAATCGGAACTTTAGCAAGTATAGATAAAATATGAGCATGGAAACGAGTACAAATGGTAAAATAAAATTGTTTGAAGATAGGAAGAATTTCATCAATCTTATCAAAGGCATGATTGATATTGTGAATATTATTGAATACAATTCCAAAATTTGTATTTTTAATTTGATTCATAATATCTTGATTAATATATCGATCATCTTCATTTGAATTGATACTAGTGCAACATGGAATTAGATAAATTTGGTAAAGAAGATTATTATTAAGAATAGATGAAGTATTTTTAGTTTGAGCTAATTTTACGATGAAATAAGCAATATTTTCAATAATTTTATTGTATAATTTAGGATTATTTCTGTTATAGATAGTTCTAGAAAGAAAGATTCCGATATTTTTAAATTTTGAATTTGGATTATTTTGTAAAATAGTTTGAAAAATGGGAGAAGTTATTGTATTAGAACTGAATAGAGGTAATAGAAAAGCTAGATCAGGAAAATGATGAGAACGATTAGGTCCATATTTACTAGATAATTTTTGTTGATCAAAACTATTACGATAAATCATATAATCGAAAAAATCTAAAACTCCTTGATCAATCATATTAGGATAAGGAAATCCTATACTAACACCATAAATGGGAATATTTTTATTATTTATAAGAGTATTAATATTTGAAAGAAAGTAATCATTAATAATATCACCGCCTCCACAAATAACTAAATTCGTATCATATGTAATTTCTGTTATATCATCAGTGTTTTCAATAACTAAATCTATGTTTGGCCAATATTTATTAAAATAATTTTGAAAGACATACGCAAAAATATCATCTCCAATATTATTTCTGTAATAGTAACCAAGTATTAAAACTTTCATTATGTGTTATATGTATAATATAAATGTTGAAAATAAAAAAGAAAATTGCATTTCGCGTAAATATGAATAAAAAACGATTTACATATAATAAAAATGATTTTTATAAATATATATATAACAAAAACGATATTTATATAAATAAAACGATTTATAAATATAATATAAAAGATTTTTATGTGTATAGAATATATAAATGAACAATTTAGACTGTATCAATAATTCATTATCTTGGTATATTGAATTATATAAAAATAATCGCGTTAAATATTACGAATTAGTAACATTGTATAATCCTATAATTGATGAAAAAATTAGAATAAATATTTTAGTAACACTTTTGCATTTTAAGGAAAAAGAACAATTTCATGAATTACATCCATATATAGAATTAAGTGAATTACTTAAGGCATGTCAAATTTTAGATGCTAATCGTCGTATTAACCAAATTGAAAAGAAATTAGATGAATTAAATGATAAATATAATGATTTATATTTAGCAAATAATTATAATTTAGTTATGGATAATTTTAATTATATTTTTAATAGCATTACATCTTTCGTAAATGAATTATTGACAGCAAATATAGAAGATGAATTACCAAAATTAAATAAAAGAGATTTGCTTAAAAAGCAAATGAATATTATAGAAAATAAAATAAATGATTTGACTATAGAATTAAAATATAGGAAGGTTCTAAATGAAGAAATACCTGAATTAACTTTAACCTCAGCTAAATCAAAAATGGTCAAAGAATGGACAAAATCATTATCCATCGAAAAATTACAATTATGGCAATCAGATAGAAAGAAGCAAAAATGGCGTAAATTAGCTGATTTAATCCATTTAAATGAATCAAAAGATTTTCAAGAAAAAACCTTCTTATCACGTATGTATGATTGAAAAAATAACAATATTAACGTAAAAAAAAATTGTAAAAAATAAAAAACAAAATCACTCAAAGAAATTATTTAGGCTTAAAAGTTTCTCAGGTATATATATAGATTTGAAAGTCGCCGATTTATATTAATGTAAAATTAATATCTAATCTAATTTGATACTTTCAAATCTATATAATAACATTATATTACGATACAATTATAAAAATTCTAATATTACAAATCCTTTAATTTATATCATTTAATATCAGTTATTGGTATTGTTAAATTGATGAGTTAAATAAATTGTTGAGTCATTCCTTTTTGTTGGTCACTAAGTAGGGGGGGGTGATAATTTATTATTTTTTGGTTATAAATTGATAAAGCAATAAATTGTAAGAAAAAAATAATGAAGCAGTTGTTTGATAAGAATAATTATATAGCGATATATTTAGTTAAGACGATATACATATATGAATATTACATTATATAAATGACAGAAGATACTACATTATTTTTGAATTATATATTTACAATATAAGAGTTTGAATCAACGCATATTTTAATATTATTTAAAATTGATAATAAATTTATAAAGGTGATAATAATTGGTTTTGATTATCACCTCTATAATTTTATACTATTTGATATAAATTTATAATAAAGGTGATAATGAATGGTTAATTGCCATGTAATTAAGATTTTTTAATTGATAAAGTGTAATATAAAATGTTATTACGATTTAGTGATAACTACTAAATTTTATTATATATAATTATATATAATAAAAACAAAGAAATTAGGTAAAATTAGGTAAAATTAGGTAAAATTAGGTAAAATTAGGTAAAATTAGGTAAAGTCAGGTAAAGTTAGGTAATATATGAATTCATATTATTTGTTAAAAGATATGGATTATTATCATTGAAGATTTTTTTGGTTCGAATTAGATATAAGAGTATGACTAATAAATTAGTTACAATTTCGGAGAAAATAGAAATAAGAGTAATTTGATAGAAATCATGTGTAAATTTTTGAGAATCTTCAATTAGAATAATTAAATTAAAAATATGAATGCTAATACGAATGATAAATGAGATAAATATAAAAAAGGTTCGATCATGAAAATGATTATTATTTTGGAGAATGCAATTACCATAATAAATTTCATAAATTAAAAAAGGAACATGTAAAATATTAATAATAAGACTAAAAACACAAGAAAAAACTATAATAAAATAATAATTATTATCAGAATAAGAATCTGGATTACTATAATTATAATTGTCTAAAATAATAAAATTACATAAACAAAAAATTTGAAGTATTGCAGCTAAAATCCAAACAAAAAGTAAAGGTTTTAATTTTTTAGCAGATTCACGAGATTCTTCTAAATGATCATAATTTAATGATAATTGATATGAAACCATGATCCATTAAATATAATATTTGAATCAAATTTATAAATTTGAGTCAATATAAAGCTTTAAGTGATAAAATGATAGAATATATCAGATGGTAGGTATAAAAAAGCTATTAGTGAAGAATATCTTAAAAAATATAGTAAAAATGGACGGGTTTGGTAAAATACTATGTAATGTGAAAAATTGAATCTTTACTACTAAATATCTCATTCATTTAAAGACAAATATGGAAGATTATCTACAAAGATTAGGTAATAAACTATCAAAACATAAATTACGAGGCATATTTAATAAATATCATACAATAATAGAAAATGATCTATTACTAAACATTATTAAGGATGTTATTGATGCATTAGATGATTTCAATGATGATGAACATGAAGTTTATAAGGGGCATGATATTACGTACATCAAAAAGAAAGTGAAGGACAAATCGGATCATCAAGGATTAGATTTGACAACAAGAGTCATAGTTCATTATGTTGATATTATTATGCCATTAAATACTAATTGTTTTAATTGTGATAAAACTGATGATGATATCATCAATACATTTGTTATTAACACTGATGGTGCACAAATAGATAATAATCATAGTATATCAGATTATCAAAAACTTATCGATACTCAATCCAAAACAGTTCTCATTAATATCTTGAAAGAATCATCTTCCACTAAGGCATTGAATTATTATATTGGCGACCAGACATCAGATGTCATTGATGTAATTCAAACTTTAACGTACATTAGAGATTATCATGCTGTAATTAATCAAACACCCGAATTAACAGACAAATTGTTCAATTTGGCGAATAAATATTCTGATCATAAAGAATGGATATTTCATAAAATTAGAAATATAACATCATCTGATATGTGTAAATTATTAGTTATGAAAGATGTCGATAATATACGATGGGTTCCAAGACATCTTCGTACACAAGAAATGTATTGTATGGTTGCACATTGTGGGTGCGAAATAGTTGTTAAACGATGTTTATGTGTCGAAGATCTGAATTTAGAGATATGCAGAAATATAGCAGGAAATACACATTGGGGATTCGATGAATGGGACTGTGCATTTAATGATAAATTAGGATTTATTCCAAATAAATATCAAAATATTGGAGTTTATTATAACCTCATCAAAAATATAAAAGGATGGCATCGAGCACCACAAAATAATTTCCTTCTATACTTCGAAAAAATACCAAAAGAATATCGTAAAAAAATATTTGATAAATTAAATACATTACCGAATTTTCAAGCATGTAAAGATAAAATAGTGCTTCTATTGTAACCTACGTTTCCTGTACCAAAGGTTAATTAATTGTATGTAGATCCGGGCAAAAAATTGATAATTTTAATTATGGTAATGTAAATGATGAATATGCCTGAAATGATTTATATAAGTGAATATGATAATTTAATGACTATTACAAAAAAAGAGTTTAGCAATAGTGATTTTTTGGATTATAATTGGTTATTAATCATGGATATCATAGATGAAAAATATAATGATTATTTAAGTGGAGAAAGGGATATCGAAGAAATGTCAGATAAAGAATTTGAAAAATTCAAAGAACAAATCATACAATATTTAGATGAAGTAGATGAAGAAATCAATAAACCTACTCAGTAATTTTCATATAATAATTCTTTGATACCTGATTGAAAATTTGATATAATAAATCCTTTAAAAATACTATAAATAACTATAAAAATATGCAAAAATATGAATATAATCCAAATAACTTAGAACAACCATTTTTTATAGTACTTGAGAAACCTATTTCAGGAGAAGACTATTATGAGTCAAAGAAAGGTATGAAAATATATAGAAATCAGGATGGAATGCAAGTATATTTTAGACGTTCAAAATTCCCTTCTTATAAATACATTGTAGAAATTCTAAAGACTCATACTTCATCACATCAACTTAAAGAGGGATTAGCTGAATTGATAGCATATCAAAGAATAAAAAAGGCGAATAAAAAAGCAAAAATTTGATTGAAAAAAGAATAATATTAAGTAATTATTTCTTCATCATGGAAAAACGTATTTTAAAAGAAATTAAATTATTAACAGATGAACCATGTCGAGGAATTACCGTTATAACTAAAGAAGATAATATTCGATATATTATTGCAACATTA
>Ga0302280_1002673_pt1 | contig 13448 bp, 27 predicted proteins | sample III_Fen_E1_1_FD_198771 | JGI IMG/M metagenome (GOLD analysis project Ga0302280, IMG submission 198771) | Peat permafrost microbial communities from Stordalen Mire near Abisko, Sweden - III_Fen_E1_1 | ecosystem: Environmental > Terrestrial > Soil > Wetlands > Permafrost | place: Sweden: Abisko...
TTTTAACACAACAAAATTTATTTTAATGGAAAACATCTACTTTGACTCGGAATTTACCGGCTTACATAAAAAGACGACGCTAATTAGTATTGGCTTCATATCTTTATCTGGGAAAACCTTTTACGCTGAGTTGACAGACTTTGATCGCTCGCAATGCGATGGATGGATACAGGAGAATGTTCTTACGAAACTAACCCTTGGCGGTAAACCGTTTAGTGATATAAAAGATTGCAGCAAATACGTAGTGTGCGGCACGAAGGGTGTTGTGTCGTTTTGGTTAAGTTCATGGCTACTGCAATTCGACTCTGTGAAGATGATTTCTGATTGCCTTGCTTACGACTGGGTGTTGTTATGTGATTTATTTGGAGGTGCTATGAACTTACCGTCAAACGTCAATTACATTCCTACGGAGTTAAGTACGTTATTAGAAGCTAAAGGAATAGACCCGGATATTAACCGTGAGAAATACGCTTACGGTGAAAACACTGAAAAGGTGGCCAATAAGCATAACGCACTTTGGGATGCTAAGGTTATTAAAGATTGTCACGTAAAAGTTACTCAATCCGGGTTGAACATAAACACATAAATGATAACCATATACAGGGATGTCCTTTCCGTAAAGGAGCCACACTACATAGAGATTAAAGATGCCTTTGACCGTATAAAGAACGGGAAGAGTCGCATTCAGGTAGAGGCGATACGCGCCGAACCAGATGCCGACAAGCGTAATGCTTTAAAGCAGAAACTACCGTGCGTAATATTTGCAGGGGAGTTTACACAAAGAACAGATAAGTGCCTCGTGAAACACTCGGGATACTGTATTCTTGATTTTGATCACGTAGCTAATGTTGATGCCTTAAAACAAGAATTATTCAAAGAGACGTTTATTCTGGCCGTTTGGAGGAGCCCGTCAGGGGACGGAGTAAAAGCGCTGGCCCGTTTAAAATTCCCAGAGAAGCACCGGCAGCAATACAAGGCGCTTTTAGAACATTTCAAGAATAAGGGGATTAACACCGATGAGAAAAATATTAATGAGAGCCGCGTAACGTATGAGTCAGAAGATCAGGACATAATGATTAAGCCTTATGATGTCTTATATTTTGAAGGCATCGTAGAGCAGAAGGCTTACGTAAATATTACGAACACCGCTCCAAGAACTCAACAGGAAACCGATGACTATGAGATTTACAAAAACCTCAAGCGGTGGATGGAGAAGCATGGGGAGTTTTTCGTGGAAGGTAACCGGAATAACTTCCTCATGAAATTCGCCGCAGCTTTAAATAGATACGGTGTTTCAGATACGAGCGCTTATAACTTTTTGTCACAGGACTTTCTTAACGGATCTACATTCCCAACAAAGGAACTTGAGCAGGTAATTAAGAGTATTTACAACCGGTATTCATCCCAACACGGTAACGAGCATTTTGACAAGAAAGGAGAGATGGTCGTTCAACCAGGGAAGAAAGCCGAGGACGTGTTTGAGGTTGATATGAAGATTAAAGACCTCATTTACTTTAGCGACTGCTGGGATGCTATGGAGTACAGGTTGCAACATGGGACTCCTCACGGTGAAACTACGTACTTCAAGAAACTTGACGAACACTGGCGGTGGATGCGGAGAGAGGTTAATGTTTTGCATGGTTTTGGCAATTTAGGGAAAAGTAGTGTTCTAAATCAACTCACTGTTGTCAAGTCTGTTTTTGATAAAACTAAATGGGCCGTCTTTTGCCCGGAGAATAGCCCTGCTGATTTTTATTACCAAGATTTAGCGGAAACATTTGCCGGTAAACTTTTTAATAGGTATTACCCTGGCCACGCAACAGAGGAAGAGCGCGATAAAGCAAAAAAGTTCGTGAACGAACACTTCTTTTATATATACCCAAAAGACGATGCTCCGACACCTGAATATATGTTAAAGCGTTTTATGGAAGTTATTATAAAACATAAAGTTGACGGTATTATTATTGACCCGTTCAATCAGCTTTCACATAACAGGGCTAATAGGGATGACTTATATTTAGAGTCGTTTTTAAGCACATTTACGAGATTTGTACAGAACAACGACTTGTATTCAATGATTGTTACACACCCGAATAAGCCCCAGAAGAACGGCACTAATAAAGTGTACAGTGAACCGGATGTTTATGATTTAGCAGGCGGGGCTATGTGGAATAATAAAGCATATAACATTCTTTGTTATCACCGCCCAAACTTTTACTTAGACCCAAAAGATCCATATTGCACACTCACGAGCCAGAAGATAAAACGCCAAAAACTAAACGGTATACCAGGGAAGGTTGACTTTAAGTACGTAAGAGAGACATCTAGGTTTATGGAATTAGAAAATGAAGATACGAGCGAATTTGGGTATAACCCCCTTACTGAATTGGTAAAAGACATGAAAACCGTTGAGTTTGAAACACGGGAGCCGGAGAGAGAATCTGATGATGAAATGCCATTCTGATGCCAGGAATAAAATTGCCGCCACCATATAAAATACATTCCGTTCCGCGCCTACCATCGTGGGTGGATCCAACTGTGCGAATACAGCCAGCGAAACTCCCGAATAATGGAACTAATCCATCAATACCTGCGCTTGCTAAGGCCGCACCCATGCCACTTAGCGGTAATCAGATAATGAGTATATTCAAGTCCAGAATAAAACACAAGGCTGATTTGGCCACATACGGTGCTATTTATTTAAGTGATACGGAATACATGAATATCTTGCATACTATACCTGAATCACTATACAAAAATCCTATTCTTTCTAAATGGGGGTTGTAGAATTGTTAATAACTTTTCAACCGCTATTGCATTTTGTATTCTATTTATATATAATTTTGTGCCGTTAAATCAAACAACATGAACAAGAAAATATCTAAGGCCGCTGCGAAATCAGAACTAAAGAAGGTTGAAGCAAGAAAAATACAACTTCTTGAGATTATAAACAGTAATGAGGCCGACATCACTAAGCGCATTACAAGTGTAAAGGATGCTTTTAAAGCAGAAGGGCGTAATTACGATACTTGGTTGAAATATCAGAAGCAGGCAGGAGTATCTCCGCAGGCTATTGCTTTTGAAGAAATCGCGATATTCTGTAAGGTGCTCAACGAAGGCTGGGATCCTGATTACAGGAACTCCAGCGAGTACAAATATTACCCTTATTTTAACATGTCTTCCGGCTTTTCGTTCCACTACGTCCTCAGCACGGGCACGCTCTCGGGCACGGCTGCCCGGCACGTTTTAAAAACGGACGCGCTTGCGCGTTTTGCTGGCAACACTATTTTGGAAACCTATAAAACATTTAACACTTTTTAATCATGGAAGAAAATAAAGGCACTGAATCCACCCTCCTTAAGCATATCCTTTTGGGTATATTTTACTTAGCGGTACTGGCTATTGTAGATGTGTTGATTTTTTCGCTATGCACTATAGGGCTAAATCAAGCCAGCACAATTATAAATACTATTGCTATATTAGGGGTTGTGATTTCTGTTCTGGTTAATATTTGGATTATCTTTAAAATCATCAAGAGATGTATAAGGTAGTTGTATTATTAATTATCGTTTTGTTTTACTCTTGCGGCCCTAATGCTGAAGATGAAGATAATGCAGTGATGCAAATAAAGAAGCAAATGCAGGCAGAGCAAAACAGAATTGCCAAACAGGGTAAATACGATGTTACCGTACATAGTGTTAACGGAGATGTTATAATGACCGGCAGATGCAATAGGTACACCGACTCTAATAACGTATACAAATTATACACAAAAGAGGATTCTCTTGAATCCGTAATAGTATTAAGTCCGCAGTGGACAATACTATTTGATGATAAAAGCAAACAATAAATAAACAATCAAAAACAACAATCAAAAAACAGAAAATGAAAACAAAACAATTCCTTATCGTAGCTTTATCGCTATTAACACTCGCATCATGCACCCGAATAAATCCGGGAACTACAGGTATTAAAGTTAGCTATTCCGGTGACTACCGTGGCGTAGACAGCCTTCCGCAGGAAGTGGGTTACGTTTGGTACACACCGGGATTCTCTACCGTAATTGAATTTCCAACAAATATGCAGCATGTTGTGTATTCTGAAAGCGGAGCGGAAGGACATGATACAAACCAGGCCATTATCGTAGGATTAAAAGGTGGATCCAGTTTTAAGATGGACGTAGCCATTAACTATACGATAAAACCGAGTAAAGCAGCTCATATTTATTTAAAATGGAAGATTACAGATTTAGAAGATTTGAATAATGGATATTTATATACTACAACCAGGAAGGTGTTAAACGATATTGCCGGCTCATGGAGCATGGACTCTATATTAAACTACCGGCCGCTATATGAAAAAACAGCTACTGAAATACTCACCGCGAAACTATATGGGGACGGGATTATCGTTGATCCTACAAATGGATTGACTTTATTAAAAACACCTATTGCAACCGATAAAAACCTTGAGCAGGCTATTTTAGGCAAAATCACTGCCCGCCAGGAAGCCGAAAGAAAACAGATGGAATTACAAAGCTCCGTTGCTGATGCTAACAAGAAGATGGCTGAAGCAAGGGGGGATTCCGCACGCACCGTTATTAATGCAAATGCTATTGCTGAAGCCAACAAGAAAATGGAGCAATCGCTCACTCCCGGTATTCTACAGAAGATGTGGATTGAAAAATGGAAAGGAGAAGTGCCTACCTATCAAATGGGCGGCAATACCGGAATGATGATGCAGATGCCTGTATCAGGTAAAAAGTAACTCACTAGGCCGGAGGATGGAATCGCCGGTCTTATTTAACATGAATTAATGAAATACGAAGAAGCCTTTAAGGTATTAACTGCTGAACTGCGGAAGGATAAATCAGACAATAGTGTATTTTCGGCTTTTCAGGCAAACATAGCAATGGCTTTCAAGGATAGGTATTCTCTATGGAAGGAAGGCCATCCCAATAAGCGTCCAACTAATGAAGATATTCACAATATAGCTAACATGGCGGCTGAATCATTTTTAGACTTAATCTGTGAACAAAAACTACACCACAAAGACAAGCAAGGTATATGGAGTTAAAACAATACGCAACACCAACGATGCCACATTTTAATCCGTACATTCCCACGGAGCAAGAAAAGAAGGATAGAGTTTTCAATGAACGCTATGGTGTTTTATTAAGGAGGACTGATGGGAAGTATTGGGTACCAGATACGCTGTTAACAAATTTTCTTATATGGCCAGTTTTTGTCGGAGGGGGGACTGTTCTTACTATGGCGGTGTTAAAATACGGACTTTTACTAATCGGGATTCAATGAGCAACAAGCACGCCAACATAAACTTAATGGAAAGCATTGTCGAGGACTTCGGTAACATATCTATCTCTTTCGTATTAGGGATGGACGGGATGGTTCCGCATTACTTTTCAAATATCTCCAGGGATGAGGCTATTATTCTATTAAGACATGTGCTCAAGAACATAGAGACGCAAGAAGTGGTCACCTCCGCTACCGCTGACGTTCCGGAAAAGTCAGAGCCACTCCCGGAAACACTAATTGAGGCCGTTGATTACTATATCAGGAGATTAGAGCCTAAAGAAATGGCTGATGCTGTAGTTAAAATGAATGAATCTACTTTCTTCGCGTCGCTACATGATACATTGGGGCAGCACATCCGAAATGAATTAGGCTTCTGGAAGAAGAATACAGTCATCTACCGTTACATGGTGGAAGCGGAAGGATGTAAAACACCGGATGATATGAGTGAAATTATAATTAGAAATATTTACAGAAAACTTAAAAATGCACAATAAACACTTTGTACTTCCTAAAGTATATTTCATAGGTAGTACCGCCCTTGACCACACATCTTTACTGAAATACCTGGAAGATACAGACCTGGTGGAATTTGTTGAGGCCATTAATGAGGCTAAAAAGCAAGGGTTGAATCAGGGAGAGATTTTATGCTCCTTCTATGCGAAGCTTTGTTATGCCTCACTGACGGATAAGAAAAACAAAAACATAACCAAGACTCGGGATATTGAAGCGAATATTATTAACATCTTGGATTCAGGACACGGTAGTGTTATTGAGCACTGCTCATTGAATTTCATTGTGGCTAACTGTAGCCGTATATACACCCACGAACAAGTAAGGCACCGTACCGGCACCGCCTTTAGCCAGACGAGCGGTAGATACGTTAGAAGTGATGTGCTGGACGTTGTTATTGATCCGATACTTGAACCGGCGTATGACCTTATTACTGGCTGCAATAAAACCATATTGTGAACCGCCTAAGTTCTCGGTCTACGACCTTATACTACTCCACATAAAAGCACGTAAAGGAGAATTAGTGGAGTCATCTAAAAAAGCTGATGAGCAATTTAATTTTGAAAAGTTCTCAGAATCTTATATTGAAACTATGAAATTAATGGGGTCATAATGATTTTTATATTATATTTGCGTTCTTAAAAATACAAAGAGGCTATTTGCTTGGTTACTTCTAAAAATCAATTGCTGAAAACTACCGGTAATCTCTCCTCTTTTCTTATTTGATGGCTATGTCCGTACTTACTTCTCCTCCTTCGGGAGGGCTACAATGGTAATGTAAACACAGTCGGACAATCTCCATCAAACTTCTTGCTGGCTATGATTTGGGTTACTTCTACATTGACTCGTAAATCAAATCATACCTATTCAATCTCCGGCATCTTTTTTCCCTCCGGTTTTAGCCGGAGGGTTTTATTAACTTTTAAAAACATAAAATGGATTTCAATCAAACTTTTGGCGTTGCAATAGAGGCCGCCAAGCAAGGCGAACTAATCGCCAGGACTGGATGAACGGTAAAGGAATGTTTGTATTCCAGCGCCCATCCGATGAGATAAAAATAGGTGTTATTGGAAACATCCGATCACTACCGCAAGCGGTAAAAGACTATTTCGCCAAAGAAGACTTAAAACAAACAGGCAGCGAGCAAGGGTTAACTCCCATTAAGTTTAATGCCTACTTATGCTTAAAAGCAGCGGACGGTTCTATTGTTAATGGATGGCTCCCATCTACAACTGATATGCTTGCCTCTGATTGGGGCGTACTTTAAATCAAATTTTTGGCAAAAAATAGTATTTATTGCCAAAGTTACAACTCTAATTCGAGCTAATGGCTGAAATAATACCTGATGAATGTAAACACGAAACCTTTCAATGCGATTGTAAAGTCGGCAGGCTACATAAGGACGGGCATCCAGAAGAGATAACTGAGTGGAGGCTTGACGTAACGGTGCATTGTACAAGGTGTTTTAAGCCTTTTGTGTTTATAGGACTTCCAGGTGGCTATCATCCAGACAAACCAACCGTTAGTATTGAAGGATTGGAAGCCAGATTGGTTTTAAAGCCATTATCATGACTGATATTGCAAAATACGAGACTCCGATAGAAACCGTCCATGCGGAGACAATTCCAAATGCACCGGAACAGCCGCAGGTCACATTCACGGTAAATCCCAATATAGCGCTGTTATTCGCGGGAGTTATAACTATAGGAATTGCATGGTTGAAATCAAATCAAAATGGAAGAAAAGAGCGATAGTAACTACGGTACTATAACAGTTGGATTCGGAACCTATGCAATACGGGATGTGCCCATAAAGAGTTATGTGCAGGCAAGATTTCTTGACAACAGGCTCGTCACTATTATGGCGGTAGAAGATAAAGGTGAGCATAGTTATGTTATTAGCATTGAAAACCCAGAATCAACAGGGAGAAGCACCCAAAAAATATGGCTATCAGAAGAATCGCTGATAGCATTCCAAACTTTAACCATTATTATGTTTGGAGCCGAAGGGAAGGATTTAAAAGAGGCACTATCAAAATCACTTGAACAGAGCGACACCTCTCATATACGATATTCCTGCTCGAATAACTTGAAAACCTTTAACAACAATCCATCACCCGCACCTCCAGATGAAAAAATGGGCTGAGTACCTATTGTCGTTTTTAATAGCGACTGTCTTTATGTATTTTATTATGGCTTCCACATCCGGCGATTTCTGCTGGTATACACAAGTGGCTACAGACGCAGATAATTTTTGGTTGTCAATATTCTGCGTATTGTCATTATTTTTCGTGTTAAGGATTTGCGTATTTAATTCTTCTTTTTTTAAGTGAAAAAAGCCATCTATAATATAGACGAATCCCATAGAGTGAAGGCTACTTGGGGTGGATTGTGGCACATGCACTTCTGGTACTATCCTCAAAGAAGATTATTTACTTTTTTAGGAGTCAATATATGGATACCGTATTTTGATGATAGTGCTGAAGGTGTAGCCTATTTCACGTCGCTGGAAGATGCGAAGAAATTCATAAAATCAATTGATTAAGGACTTATATTCTATACTCGGTGTTGAAAAAGATGCTACGGAGGCCCAGATTAAGAAAGCCTACCGTAAGCTCGCTATGGATAAACATCCAGACAAGAACCCTGATAGCCCGCGTGCCACTTTTGAGTTTCAGGAATTAAATGAAGCCTATGAAGTATTGATTGACCCCGAGCGTCGGCGGAAATACGAAGAGACTGGCAGTACAGATAATAAAGCCTTTGATTTTCTCTTTAATCAATTCGTAAGCCAGCACGTAAACGAGATGATGTCCAGAGATGAGTCTCTCTTGGAATCTACGGATATGATGAAAGAAATTATCCGGGACACCAACAATAAGATAGATGCCATGAAACAGTTTATTGCTGATGTAAAAAAAGACCGCGCAAAAGCGGTTAAGTTAAAAAAAAGAATAACGAAGAAAGGCGACGATAACGTATTCGCCACAATGATTCAGAACCATATCAATGAGCACGATAAGTTGATAGCCGGCAACGAACAGCAGATAAAAGATTATTCAATAATACTCGAAATGCTTTCAGATTACAATTACAGGGTGGATAAGCAGGACTACTCTTTCCTAAACAACTATTAAATCAATGGGAAAAACACTACCAAAACTTCTTATAATCGGTCATGCGCGCCACGGGAAAGATACCTTAGCGGAAATACTACGTATTTATTTCGGATATAAGTTCCAGTCATCGTCGCAAGCAGCGGCAAATATATTCATCTATGATGTTTTAAAACAGAAATATGGGTATAAAACGCCACAGGAGTGTTTTGAAGACCGCATGAACCGCAGGGCCGAATGGTATAATATGATTTGTGAATACAATAAGGATGATAAAGCCAGGCTCGCCAAGGAGATTATGCTTAAGTCCGACTGCTATGTAGGAATGCGCGACAGGGGTGAAATAGAAGAATGTATTAAGCAGGGTGTATTTGATATTATTATATGGGTAGATGCGTCTAAGCGCCATCTGCCAGAGCCAGCAGATTCATTCAATATTGATGTTTCTTGCGCCGATATAATTATAGACAACAACTCCACACTTGAGGATTTCCAGCAAAAAGCACTTAGACTGGGAAAAATACTGACGCATGGAAAAGTGGATTAAAGAAACCAATAAGAGTCATGTCGAGTACGAAACATACCGGCATCATTCAACAAGAACTTCAATACATTTTACCGTTAAGGTAAATGAGGCTGGAGAGGTTGTGTATTGTAGTGATTTGTTCCGGATGGATAACGAAGAATCAACACCTTGGAAGGTTAACGATAATCCTGGTAATATAACCAAGGAGGAATTTGACGTAGCACTTGAAAAACTAATCACATACCTTAGAAAATGATTGAGTGGATAGGATATATTGCAGGTGTTATGTCTACCAGTGCTATGCTGCCGCAGGTTATCAGAGCGCATAAAACAAAATCTACAGGCGATATTAGCTCACATACAATAATAATAATGTTTGCATCTATGGTGCTATGGGTTATCTACGGGGCATTTGTCAATTCACAATCGTTATTCTGGAGTTGCTTTGTGGCTATGATTTTCTGGGGATGGATAGGCGTTATTAAATTTACGCACAAGTGAGAAAGAAGTGCAACAAGTGGTATCATTGGAAGTGCGGAGACAAATCCGCCAACATCAGGGCTAAGACCATGCGTGATGCATGTATTGTTGCAGCGAAGGCTCAAATACCTAAAGTGCTGGATGATTTTGATAAGGAGCAGATAGTTATTGAGTCTATAAGAGTTTTCAAAGGGAAGTACTAATGGAAGGCACAGTAGAACAGCAACTAGAGTTCATAGATACCGTTCTAAAGAATTTACAGAAACTAAAAAGCGGAGAGTTTATTGCACCCAATAAAACCCATAAGAACTACACTAAGTTTATTGAGGCCGTAAAAACAATTATAGATGAAAACCTAACCGCCGGTCTTGATATGGAGTTGACTTTCAATGAAGACTATTCTAGGGTATATGTGACTAAAAAAGCAGCCTTCGTAAAAAATATTGCAGATTAATCATTCACGGTGTTAATTTTCTATTTATATTTGTAAATCTTATTGTGGGGTGTAGCAGTGGTAGCTTATGGGCCTCATAAGCCTAATGGTCGCAGGTTCGAGTCCTGCCCCCGCAACGAAAACACATCCTTTGTGGTTAAGGATGTGAATAAAGAAAAGCCAGCCCCGTAAGGTTGGCTTTTTTGTTGATAACTTTTACCGCTTCTTCATTTTTGTGTTTATTTTGTGTTTATCTTTGCATTGTGAAAAAGCAAGAATTAATCCCGTATATTGAGAAAGGACTAATCTCGGAGAGGAAGCATCCTAACGCTGATTTATGGATTTATAATTACACTCCTGTAGTGCAGTATGATAGGTTGTGGGATGCCATAACTAAAAGTTGCCGGGGGTTAATTATGGATGGTGCTGGTAATGTTATTGCCCGCCCGTTCTCTAAGTTTTTCAACCTACAAGAGCATCAGCCAAGTGAAATTCCGAACGAACCGTTTGACGTCTATGAGAAGATGGATGGTTCCCTTGGAATTATATATTGGATAGGAAATACGCCATATATAGCTACCCGTGGTAGTTTTGAAAGCGAGCAGTCTATTCATGCGACTAATGTTTTACATACTCGATACGCTCATTTATTTAATAAACTTAATAGGAAGTACACTTACTTAGTAGAGATATTATATCCTGAAAATAGAATCGTAATAAAGGATTGGATGATTTATGCTTATTGGCTGTTATGGATACCGCAACAGGTAATGACGTTCCTATAGAACATGTCGGATTCCCAATTGTAAAATGTTATGACGGTATAAATAATTTGGAAGAACTAAAAACCTTGGACGACGACAATAAGGAAGGATTCGTTGTTAAGTTCAAGAATGGGTTCAGGGTAAAGATGAAATTTGCGGAGTATTGCCGGCTACATAAAATAATCACCGGCGTTTCCAATATCGCTATATGGGAATATATGTCACAAGGCAATCCTTTTGATGAATTATTAGAAAAAGTCCCTGATGAGTTCTATAATTGGGTTAAAGGGATACAAAACGAATTGCAAACCAAATTCAGTATTATTGAGGACGAGGCGAAGAAGTCTTTCGTTAGATTGGAAACCAGAAAAGAGTCGGCCCTATATTTTCAAACTCAAAAGAATCCATCCGTGCTGTTCGCTATGCTAGACAACAAGCCATACGATAAAATAATCTGGAAACAAATAAGGCCTAAATATTCAAAACCATTTAAAAACGATGATTAAGGTAATTCTAACAAGAGGACTTCCAGGGAGCGGGAAAGATACATGGGCTGAGGCTGAAATAAAGAAAGCCCCAAATTCTTATAAGAGGGTAAATAAAGATTTGCTCCGCAAGATGTTGGATGCTCAATCCCACTCTGAAGACATGGAGAAATTCATAAAGAAGGTACGGGATAGTATCATTATGCTCGCCATAGCCGAGGGTAAGCATATAATAGTGAGCGACACCAATTTGTCGCCAAAACACGAGAATCATATCCGGCAGTTAGTACATGGCAAAGCCGAAGTGGTAATCAAGGATTTCACAGATGTGCCTGTTGAGGAATGCATAAGGAGGGACTTAAAGCGTTTTGACTCTGTAGGCGCCAAGGTTATTATGGATATGTACAACCAATTCCTAAAACCTAAACCAGAGACTATTGAATATATTGAAGGATTGAAAAACGTAACTCTGTGTGATTTAGATGGAACATTGTCCTTATTAAATGGACGGAGCCCCTATGATGCTTCCACATGTGAAAATGATATTCTAAACAAACCGGTGGCCGATATTATAAAAGGACGAAACATTATTTTCGTTTCCGGCCGTGAAGATAAAGACAGAGAGCCGACTATACGATTCTTAGTGAAGCACGGTATTGAATGCCTTGAACTTTTCATGCGTAAGACCGGTGACTTCCGGAAGGATGCTATTATTAAAAAAGAAATTTTTGATGAGCATATCCGCGGTAAATACAACGTTGATTTCGTCCTTGATGACAGGAACCAAGTTGTTGAACTATGGCGTTCTATAGGATTAACGTGCCTACAAGTGGCTGAAGGAAACTTTTAATAAAAAAATGAAAACAAAACTATTCTTTTTAATTGCATTTATTTCCTTGCCGCTTATTTCTATTGGGCAGAACAAAGAAACCGCTATCCATAATATAACCGCAGTCTCAAAAGACAGAGATAGTTTGGGTATACTTACAGGCGGCGTAGGGGATAAGATATTTGACATCTGGATGTCTAAGTATCATTATGTAAAAAAAATAAAAACTATACCCGTAGGTCAAGATGCTGTAGAATTTGTATATTGGGAAACAGGCGAAACCAATACCCCTAAAATAATATTCAGGGTTGATGAGATTTCTGTTAAGCCAGGAGCCGGTTCTCCATCTGATTCAAATTCCGGTATTGTACAATTTTAAATCAAAACCATGAAATTCTTGAAGTTCTTAAAACAGATATTTATGGGATCACCCCAAAGTGTGAAAAAATATACTCATCCAACATGTGATGCTTGCGGTTCTGAATATATTATTCAATGTAATGAATCTGTTGATGGTTTTTATATTGAATTTTCATGCTGTAATTGCGGACACCATACAACAATCTAACAAAAAAAATGAAACACATTCCATTCCCAGAAATCGGGCAATTTGCTCAAGTAGTTACAAACGTTTTACGTCAATACCAGTACGTAGGAGACGATGCAGAAGGTAAAGCCATCTATGACGTCAGTAAGCCGAAGCCAATTATTAAGTTCACCGGCACATGTAAACTCCACGGAACAAACTTTGGTGCCTGTTTTAACGATTCTGAAGGAATGTGGTGTCAATCCAGAACGAATATTATAACCCCACAGAGTGATAATGCTGGATCTGCCTTTTTCGCTGAATCCAGAAAAGATGTATTTATCTAACGGAGCGAAAAACCCCGATGCCTTCAGGCTCGGGGATGTAAGCGACCCGCTATATTTAGCCCTGTGTTTCAATGTATTTGCGTATTGTTTCTGTTGATGCGTTTCCGGTTGAGCAAAC
>Ga0302280_1002675_pt1 | contig 13441 bp, 10 predicted proteins | sample III_Fen_E1_1_FD_198771 | JGI IMG/M metagenome (GOLD analysis project Ga0302280, IMG submission 198771) | Peat permafrost microbial communities from Stordalen Mire near Abisko, Sweden - III_Fen_E1_1 | ecosystem: Environmental > Terrestrial > Soil > Wetlands > Permafrost | place: Sweden: Abisko...
CCCAAACTTTTTGACATTTTTCTTCCTTTGTGATCTCTGACAATTCCATGCAAATATATATTATCAAATGGCAAACAATCATTCAATTCCAAAGACATCATGACTAGTCTTGCAACCCAAAAGAACAATATATCTTTGCCAGTTTCCAATAGATTATTTGGATAAAAATCTTTATCTTTATTGAAAACACTGAAAGATAATAATCCAGAAGAAAACCAAGTGTCTAAAACATCATCATCTTGCTTAACACTTAAATCTTGAATATCCACATTAAATTTATTTGATGTTATCTCTAGTGCTTCTTCTTTACTTTTTGCAACAATCCAATTATCATCTTTATCATATGTATCATCATTTTTATGTTTAACATAATATGCTGGTATTTGATGTCCCCACCATAATTGTCTAGATATGCACCAATCATCAACTTTTGATAACCACGAAATCCATTCATCAGCAAGTTCATCCGGATATATTTTAAGTTCTTTATTTGTATATTTATCAATAGATTTTTGCGCAACTTCTCTTTGATCTAAATACCATTGTTTTTTGATCATTGGTTCTACTATATCATTAGATCTTGAACATACTCCAATTGTCATATTATGATCTTTGATTTCTTTAAATAATCCAAGTTTTCTTAGTTCTTTGATAATTGCATATCTGGCATCATATCTTTTCATACCACAGAACATTTTTCCATTTTCATTAATATATCCAGTATCTGTGAATATATTGATGAATTCCAAATAATGTTTTTTTCCCAAAATAAAATCATTTGGATCATGAGCAGGAGTAACTTTAACAGCACCAGTTCCAAAATTCATATCTATTGAATCATCTGCAATAATAATAATTTTTCTATCTTCAATAAAAGGATGAATAACTTGTTTTCCAATCAAATGTGAATATCTCTGATCATTTGGATGAACACAAATAGCAGTATCTCCTAACATTGTTTCTAATCTTGTTGTAGCTACTATTATTTCTTCATTTAATTCAGAATCTTTAATTTTATATGCAAAAGTCATTATAACACCAAACTCAATTGGTTTATTATAATTTGGCACATTAAATTTTGTTTTACCAGTAATTTCTTTTTTTTCAACTTCTATGTTACTGATGGCTGATTTTAGGGCACAACTCCAATTTACTATTCTCTCAGCTCTGAATATTTTATTTTTTTCATATAATTTAATAAAAGATTCTGTGACATGATCACATAAATTATTATCCATGGTAAAATATTCTTTTGACCAATCGACACTTGCTCCCAATTTCTTTATTTGATTCATGATATTATCTCCATAATTTTCTTTCCAATCCCAAACTTGTTTGATAAATTCTTCTCTGCCGATATCATGTCTGGAAACATTATTCTCTCTCAATAATTTCTTTTCAACTAGGACTTCTGTTGCTGAACCTGCATGATCTGTTCCAGGCACCCATGTTACTTTTTTACCATTCATTCTATACCATCTTGCAAAAGCATCTTCAATTGATACCATTAGAGCATGCCCCATATGTAGATTTCCAGTGACATTTGGAGGAGGCATAATCATTGTAAAATTACCTTGTCCACCATCAAATGTAGAATAATTATTGTTTTGCCAATAATCATACCATTTATTTTCAACTTGTTTTGATTTGTATTCATTATCCATTTAATAATTGTATATTATTTCATCACATAAACAAACATTTTAATATTCAATTTTTTTTAAAAATTTGATTATTTGCAAAGAAGTATTCTTTGTGAATATCAATTTTTTTTAAAAATTTGATTATTTGCAAAGAAGTATTCTTTGTGAATAACAATTTTTTCAGAATAAACAAAATGTTAGGTATTTTTCACTTGATGATCTTTCTGCATGTTGGACAAGTATCATTTCTTCTCAACCATTGTTTGATACACTTATAATGATAAATATGTTGACATGATAAAATGCTTATATTAACAATATTACTTTTTTTAAATGATATTTCTGTTTCCAAACATATTGCACATTTGTTAAAATGTAATTTATTACTATCATAACTATTTTCATCATCGTCTTCATTATCATAACTATTTTCATCATCGTCTTCATTATCATAATTATCTTCATTAATATTTTCATATTCACCAACATTATTTTCATAATCATTTTCATGATCATTTTCATCTTCATCTTCATCCTCATAAGTACATTCACCTTCATCTCCATCCTCATCCTCATAAGTATATTCATCTTCATCCTCATAAGTATATTCAGCTTCATCAACGACATATTCGTTATTATTTTCAGAATCATTGTAATTTTCAGAATTATTATTATTTTCATGTTTATCATTTGATTTATTGAGATAGACAGCAGGCAGTTCATATTTAATACATACTTTTTCTGTAATTTCTCTGTCTACAATATTATTGTACAATTTATCATGTTTGTGACTGTTCCTATTTTTTGTGAATTTATTTCCCATTGTTACAATTCAAAATAATAAATAAACACTGCAGTTAGTCAACAATTCAATTTTTTTTGAATATATTCGCATTTTGGACATACATTAAATCTCAAAATCCATCTTTGTGCATTTTTGGTTTTATATTCGTGACCACATTGCAATATCAAAGGTTTATTATCATTTGAATATTTATGCGATTTGGTATTTATTTTAAAATCAACACGTTTATTTGTGTAAAACCAGAATTGTCCTATTCCACCTGTCATTAATTATTATTTATATTAAGATATTCATAAAATAATGATTACAAATCAATTTTTTTTATATATTCACATTTTGGACATACATTGTTATTTCTAATCCATTCTCGCACACGTTTCGATTTATATTCATGATTACAAGGTAATATCAAATGTTCATTATATTTTTCATTTTTATCAATACTAATAAATTTGCTGTTGAATGGTCTTATATACAAACGTCTCCAAGTACCATCATTATTTGGATTATATACATTATTTACATTCTGTATGTTATGTACATTATTCCAAGGTCCAATGCCAAAATATATTTTTCTTTGGCATGGTATAAGTCCATTATTTATTTTCCCATAATCTTTTCTATTATTGGCCATTAATCACTATTTATTAAAACTTTCATAAAATAATGACCATAAATCAATTTTTTTACATATATTATGGAATTTAACTATGTTTTTCTCTTGAATGGTTATATTCTTTATCACCAAAATTAAATTCATTATTTGTATTATAAAATAAAGTATCTTCGATTATCAATTTGACTTGGCAGTTAAATTTTAATGATTTTGCCAAATAATTAGCACCTTAAAACCAATAATATTTATATGATTTATCAAAATTTGCTTTTTCTTTTTTACATTCAATACATGTATTATCATGACTTTTTATTTTATGTAAAACTAATGATGGTTTAGTAAATATATCCAATACCAAACTAAATATTTCTTTGAAAAAACAAATATATAATTGTTGATTTTCTTTAACATTTTCTTCAATATTTTCTTTGATTTCTTCTTTGATTTCTTCTTTGGTATCATCTTTAATATCATTTTTTATATTTTCTCTTTTAAATTTAATTCTAAAAAATTCAATGGATGATTTATCACCATATTCTTTTTGATTCATTATGTCAGAATATTGCATACTTGCTATTGCCAATGGTCCAGATTTCATTATATGTAATCATAACCATAAAGTTTTCACAAAAGAATAATTATATATCAACTTTTTTATTAATATATTTGCACCTTGGACATATATTATTATTATTTTTTATCCATTTCTTGATATGTTTTGATTTGAATGAATGGTTACATGATAATAATAAATTTTCTTTTTGATTTGTATCTTTGCAATATTTTTCTACATCTATTGGTACATTATTAAAACTAACACTTTGATTTCCCATCAAATATGCATCTTGTGCACCATAAGCAATTAGATTCATAAATCCTCCTGGCATTTATATATAATCATATAACATCTTTAAATATTATTCATAAATCAAACTTTTCATCAACTTTGCATCTTCCCAGTGGACAAATATCACTAACTTTAAACCAATCTTTAATGCACAATTCATGAAATATATGTCCACATGGTAAAATTGCAACATTTGTTTGATTATCATATTTATCACAACATACAATACAATTATCATCTTCTTCTTTTGGTACCAAATTATCATCCAACTTTTTAATTAAATGATATTTGTCCACAGATAATCCATTTCCATTCCATCTATTCATACCTTCCAAAATTTCTGGATCATTCATATAATCATCTTCACTATCATTATTATCTCCAAAATCATAATTATCTATTACATGATTTCTCAAAAGTCTGAAATCATGCAACATTAAATTTGTATTTTCATCGTATGAATCATGTGTATTCAAATGTAATTGTGTTAAATCAACAAGCTCTAATATTTCATCTGTATCAATTAAATTATCATTTACCAATAGATTCCATAATTCAATACATACATTACAGTTATCAGATATGCTATGAGTAGTGATTTTATGCAAAAATTGCATTTTGATGTGAAAAGGCATAATTATATTATCAATCAAGTTCAGATTCATTTCCATTTTTGATTTTGTGTTTGTTATATTTAAATAATTATTTCTTTTGGTTTCAAATATGGAGTCATTTTGTGTTGTATTAATGTGTTTATTGAATGATTTATCACATGATTTGCATTTTGTGGAAAATAAAGTATTGTTAGTTTTACATGAAATACATTGTTTTGATAATGGTTTTTGAAACATAATAATAGCATGATTATTATGTTTATTGAAGAATAAATCATATGATAATTATTTCAATTTTTTGGGAATATGACATTTTTATGGGTAGATTTATCAGTTATTTTGTAAGATGGATTCAATGTATCAAACTCTTTTGTTTTTTCCAGTAAATTATTAATGCCAAGTTGTTTTTCATAATATTCAATAATAGCATCTAATCCTTCAAGTCTCTGAAAGTGCAGCTGAGCTTTAGCTGCAAGTTCAGCATTTTCATTTATAAGCAAAGTTGGAAATATTTTTATATCTTTTGGAAAATTTCTTTCAATGATAAGTTGTGGCCTCAAATCATGACAAATTGCATACAAATATCTTGTCACATTTTGAAGGTGTGTACATGCTTCTAAACTGTGAATCTTGAATAATAAATATGGTTTGTTCATAATTAATAATAATAAATAAATAAAATAATTTTAAACACACAAATTAAATCAAAGTATGACCATTATGTTCTTTGAGTTTAACAAGTAAGTCATTGTTAAGTTTAGTGCCCATTAGTGTTTGATTAATAGTAGTCCAAGTATTAATTTGCACCAATAATTCTTCTTTTCCCACTACTTCTTGTTGTGATTTTGCAGTTTCCACAATTTCATTAAGTTGCAATAACATTTTTGGGTTATATCCTGATAACATTACAGCTCCATTATCGGATAGCATTGCTGGTCTATTGCCGTATGAGGTCAAGTTCCAGAATATAATTTTTGGGTGATATTGTTCTGGAATTCCAATTTCATCATATCCTTTTTTGATAATTGCTGATGCGCTCAAATCTTTGTTTGTTTGTTTTACTGCTTGATCAAATTGCATATCACTGAAAAAGACAAGATATTTTGGCAATGTTTTTGGATCAGAATTTGCAAACATTTGCTTTAATAGTTCTACTACTCCTTCAAAATTAGTACTACCTGCATTTATTTGATTACTTTTCATGTATTTAATGTAATCAAAAAACAATGGTTCGTCTCTTCCATATTTTTCCAAAGTCCATTTTTTCATATCAACCCAAAATGGATTTTCAGAAAAATGTACAAACCAATGTTTATTATTCCCTTGTGCTGACATTGCCATGAAAGCAGTCATTGCAATGCACACATCAATTGGTTGAGCGATATCATTTCCTCCACTATCCATAGAACCGCTATTATCTGCAATGGGAATGAATCCAATATTTGACAAATCTGCCATTGATCCAAGTATCATTTCTTTTATTAGCATTTCATATGTTGTATTTACTGAATCAGATGATTTATATGACAAGTACACTTCAACTGGATTACCTGCAGAATTATTAATGATTTTTTGTTCTTTAATTTTTTCATATTTTTGTGTCATTTCATCATATTTCTTTTTCAATTCATCATATTCTTCTCCAGAAAAGACACCCAATAATTCCAAATTATCGATTCTTGTTTTGATGGTGTTGATATCAGATCTTGATTCTTCCAATTGTTTTTCTTTCAATTCGGCTTTCAATTTAATTTGTGTTTCATGTTCTGTTTTTTTTTCAGAACATACAATTCTATCTTCTGTCTCATATCTATTTGTTTCTCCATATTTTGCTTTCATTTTTTCTACATTTTTCTTACCCATTTTTCTGGATGCTATTGTGCTTTCTGTTAAAAATTTTGGTTTTTTATTTTTGAATGCATGATCATATTTCAAAGAATTTTGTCCAGTTATTGCATTAAAATTAATATGTTTGAATCCATTTTTATGCATATTGTGTTCAACAATTGGAATGTATTTTCTGAGTTTCTTTAATAGTTCATCATAACTTTTCAATAATTTGTAATGTATGTTAAATAATGGTGTTTTTTCTGTGACAGTGTATTTTTTGTTGTCCAAATAATAAACATCTCCGATATTATATGGTTTTAAATTATTTTTTTGTGTATCTATTAAATTACTTGCAACTTTAATACATAATTCTGTTCTGACTTTGTTTAAATTTATAGTTGGTTTATTTGCTTTTCTTCTTTTTTTCCCAGCTCCACGTGGTCTTGGTAACCATTTTCCCAAATTACTCAAATTTTTTTTCATTTCTGTTTTTTGGGTTGGATCTTCATCTGTTAACTTTTCAAGTTGTGAAATTATATCCAAGTCTTTATTTAATTGTTCGCGCATCAAATCAAATACTGAACGTTCGATTTTTTCTATCAATTCTTTATCTTCAAGATTCAATTGAAGTAATTTTTGTGTCAAACATTTCCAATATCCAGCTTCTTTATAAAATGTGAGTACAAGTTTTATTAAATTTTGATTTTCAGGAATATTTTTAATTATTTCCACTAAAATTGTTCTTGATGCATCTTTCAGACCAGATCCATCTATTCTATCTCTCAAGTAAATACAATATAACATCATCATTGTTTCAAAATTCTTTTTATCTTGTTCTAACTCTAATTCATTTATTAATTTAAAATATTCTTGTATTTTTGTTGTTAGTACGACAATATCAGTTGTATTACTGCTAACTGATGACCACAATTCTCCAAGAATTGAAATGATTTGTTTCACTTTTGGGTCAACTTGTATGTCTTCAGCTAATTGGGATATTGCCCAAGCATTCATACCGTTATTTGTTTTTGATTGCATTATGTTTGTTTGCATTTTTATTAATATATCTTTATATATATCAATGGTACAATCAATATGTTAAAAAATCAACTTTTTTGTGATAAAATAAATGAATAAATAAATAATTTGTAAATAATAAAAAAATATTGATTTTGTAATTTTTTGCTGAATATTTACATTAAATTGATTTTGAACATTGTGCAAATGGATTAACATTTCATATATGTTAGTAGCTGAACATTAGCATATTTTGATATTCTTGTCAATGGTTTATTTTTGATGAAAATTAAAAAATAGATAATTGTTATCATTCATTATGTAAAATAGATCATTCACCTTGTAAAACACTTTTTGAAATAGTGTATTTATTTATTTTTGCTGTAATTTATCATTATTTGATAAACGGCAAGATATAATACTTTGTTCTTTGTCAACGAAATTTAATATTTCATTTAGGGATGGTTTTGTACACATCTGGAATTAGTGTATTTATTTTTATTGTGCTGTAATTTTATCATGATTTGATAAATTCCCAAGAACAAACAATGATTATATCTCTCAGTATTAATCATATTTTACATTTTGAATTTTAATAATGATTTTGTTTCTAATGTTATATGCATTACATTAAAGTTATTTTATTTTGTGATGCTGTATTTCATCATTATTTGCAAATAAATTTTCAATAAAATATATTTTAGCTGAATATTTGCATGGTTGGTGTAGATTTAAATTTTTTGATGAAAAATATATGCTTGCTACATCTTGAGCATTACATGGACTTTATAAAAAGGTTGCTGAATCTCATCATAAGAATTGTAATTTAATATTTTGGTTTCTTAAAATTTTAGCTGAAAAATTACATTTGTTTCTGTGTTCAAAACATAAATCTATACCATAGATTTGTATTTTAATAAAAATGAAAACCTGACTATATATCAAAATTAGTGGTTTGTTTATTTTTGCTGAATTTTATTATTTTTTGTAATTTGTGACATTAATAAACGATATATTTAGCTGAAAAATTACATGATATAGAATTTATATTTTTTGATGAAAAAAACATGCTTGTAATAAAGATTGCAGAATTTCATCATGATGATTGCAATTTGGATCTAAACAAGGGTGTATATTTGTTTTAGCTGAAAAATTGCATTTTGTATGTTCAAAACATAAATCTATACCATAGATTTGTATTTTGATAAAAATTAAAACACATTGTAATATATTTTAGCTGTATTTTATCATTCTTTTGTAATTTGATGGACATATTCTATATGTTTAGCTGAAAAATTACATGATGTAGAATTTATATTTTTTGATGAAATTATTTGTAGATACCAATTATATTTTTGCTGAATTTCATCATAAAGATTGCAATTTGAAAATCCATTATTTGTTTTGGCTGAAAAATTGCATTTGGTGGTTCAAAATATAAATCTATACCATAGATTTGTATTTTGATGAAAATGTTGCATCAGCGTATAATTTTGCGGAATTTCATCATTTTTTTGTATTTGAATTTGTTTTTGGTTTATAATTTTTGATAATGATTAAAAAATATGGATTTAAATTTCACTGAACTAATTTGTGTGTGGTTTAAAGCAGAACATCATCATGATCCAAAATAAACATATTTTGATAAAAATTATGTATACCATTGATTTGGCTGAATTTTATCATTTTTTGCAATTTGAAAATCACTATTGATTTTAGCTGAAAAATTGCATGTGATCTATATTTATTATGGATGAATCTACATATAATAACTATAGTTCTCATACTATTTAAATTTCAATTTTTTTTATATAAAAAAAGTACATTAATTATATATCTCTTGCATTTTAGCATAATCTTTAATATCTTGCAATCCCTTAATGCATTCTTGTTTCATATTATTATCAGTTATATATTCTATCATTGATGGATTAACCAAACAAACATGTCCCACAAATACATCATCATCTAAATATTTAGTGTATTGTCTTACAATTTCAACAACATTTCTGGATAATTTTGTACAAAGAGCAAACATGCATAATTCTCTAGTTTTATCATTGATATGTTCCAATAATTCAGAATTTATCTTTAATATTTTTTTGTGCAATTCGACAGATGGATTGTCTATATGTTTGATACATGTTGGATCATGTGCAATTGCCGCATTAATAATATTTATAGTTACATTTTTTACATATTTGATCATTTCACTATCTTGACTGACTATTTTGACACACAATTCTTCTGTTTGATCATCAACATAATTTAGTGCTGGATTATAGGTTTCTAATGCAGTATTTACTAGTTCTTGTGTTCTTGTGGAACAATCAACATATTCAATAATTTCTCCAGATTGTTTGATTGCTTCCAAACAAACATTATGTGATGGTTCTTGAATGAAGATAAATATCATTGGATTAATTGTCACTGCTTTAATTTGCATCTCTTCTGAAAGATCTGGAATATATTGAATAAGTTCTGGTGATAATTCAATTGCTCTCAATGTAACAGAATCAGATGGATGTAACATTTCCAATAATAATTTCGGATTATGATTAACTGCTATTAACTGTAATTCTTCTGATGCATTTTTAACATATTTTATATAGTCAGGGTCTTTTTTTACTACATAAAGTATTGCAGAATATGGTGGTTTTTTGATGTCAAAAATTAAGTGAATATTGTGTTCCAATGCTATCATGATCATTTCATTGGATGGATTATTAACATATTTTATATATTCTGGCAAAAGTTTAATTGACTCTGTAATTACATAAGCAGATGGATTTTTCAAAGATGGCAATATTTTTATATCTTGTTTGATTGCTGACATTAATTCTTCATCTGTTGCTGAATCAAATTTCACAATTAAACGCGGATCTACATTTATCATTTTTGTTTTAATTTCTTCTGGTGGATTTTTTATAGATTGCACCAAAAATGCTAATATACCATCTTGTTCTATTTTATCAAATATAATATTACATATATTTACCGATGGATATTTAATATATTCAATGAATGATGGTTGTGTTTCTATTACTTTTTGTAAAACATCTTCTGAAATAATATTTGAATCAATGAATTTAATTGCTGATGCATCAAGTTCAAGTGCAAGTGATATTAATTTATCTGTTTTATTGTGTATATGTTCAATTGCCATTGGATTATTTTTAATGGCAATTTCACATAATTCTTCTGTTTGTGTGAAATCATCAACATGTTCTAATAATAAACCATTATCATTCAGTGCAATTTTTAAGATATCATATGTCCATAACTCATAATCTATGTATCTCAAAATGTCACTATTTGCTTTAATTAATTTTTCACCAAAATCAAAATCTACATCTCTGACAATAAATCTTACAATACTAGCATGATAATAAGCTCCATACAAAATTAGATCATCTGTTTGACGTTTAATATATGTAATATTATGACCACCAAGTGATACTATATGTTTACATAATTCATCATATTCTTCTTTTGTTATAATTGTAGTATCATCAGTATATGGATCTTTAATATTTCTAATGTTGGCTGGTTGATCCGAAACTGCTTTGTAACATCTTGTAAATGTTTGTTTTTCAATGTGTGATATGAAAAAAGAATTTTGATCAAGTAAAAAATCACAAAATTTATCATTGTCAATGTATTTACAATTTGCAATATGCACAATTTCACCAATTATTATATCACTTATGTAACAATAATCATCATTCGAAATAAATATATTTGCATCATCTGGAATATCAAAGTATAAAATATATGTTACATTCATATATTCTCTTTTTGTATATTTATATGATCTCATCATATTTTCAATATTATCATCATTTGAAAAAATCATTCCACCCACAATATTTTGATCTCGATCATAATCAAAATCGCATCCAACTTTATCACCAGCTTGATATTCTTCATAGCATATTTCATTATCACAAAACATTATGAATTTAGCATCAGTATACATTGATTTATAATCACATCCACTCAACATTACACTTTTATCAATCATTTGTTTAATTATAATTATAATAATAGATAATCAATGCTTTTAATTATCAACTTTTTTATTAAAAGTGCCTTTTTTATTGATGGAAAAAGTTGATAATTAAATATAATAAATCTATATGTTTCATATATAAATTTAAATATAATGAATACTGAACAAAACATAACAAATTTTATTCAAAATAATTTTGATGGATGGTCTTATTTAAAAATCAATTCACTTGATGCAATGAATGTAGTACATGATCTTTTTTTCAGAACAGGTTTATATGATGATAAAAATTACTATGATAATAATGAAGTAATGCATTATTATGCTGTTTACAATTTACGTTTTATGAAAGATGTAAATAAATCATTAACTTATTATTTGTATTCTGTGAATGCTATTAAAAAAGACAGTAATCGTAATTTTTCTGAATATACATGTTACCAATTGAATGATTTGTTGAATAAAGAAAAGTTTACCATTGATCAATGTACACAAATCATCAATTGTATTACAAATTTAAAAATTTCCAATAACTACATTGAAAAAATGATTAAATTGATGGAATCAAAAATGATAGAGATGAAAGAATATGAATTGAGTATGAAATGTGCAGAAAAATTAAAAAATAAATCTTACACAAAAGAACAAATGTATGAAAAATATGCATCTTTGTATTTGAACGATGGTAATTTTACAAAAGCAATTCAATATTATCAAATGGCAAACAATCACAAAGAAATTGGGCATATATATGAAAAACAAAATAATGACGATGAAGCAATTAAACATTATTTATTGGCTTTGAATAAATATCCAGAATGTCATTGTAAATTGGGAACTCTATATTCAAAACAAAATAATAATAATGAGGCTGAAAAACATTTCTTATTGGGCAAAACATATAATGCAAATAATCCAGATTATTATAATAATATGGGAAACTTTTATGAATCAAATAAAAAATATGATGAAGCAGTTAAATATTATAATTTGGCAATTCAACATAATAATTTTACTTGTATTGAAAAATTAGTGCAAGTATATCTGATGTTGAACAGGGACAATGATGCAATGAATTTATATTTGAAATTTCCAAATCATTTTAAGTAAAAAATGAAAATATTGATGTTTATTCAAATACATGCTGCATATATTCTTATTGGTTGTTAAAATGAAGATAATTTAATTTATTGAAAAAGTTGATATATTAATAAAATCACGATATTAGATGTATTGGTATTTAATATATATAAATGGCAAAAAAGTTCGATAGTAAATTTGATGCATTATCTATTGATGCTATATACAAACAAGTAAAAGCAAAAGATAACCCATTAAATTTGAATCCCATATGGCAAAGAGAGGTTGTTTGGCCAGAAGAGAAGCAATCATTGTTCATCAATTCAATATTTAATAATATTATTCCAATAAATGTTATTTTCAGTAATGATGTTGATACTGGCGAATGCACTGTTGTTGATGGTAAACAGCGTGTAACATCAATAGTGAATTTTAGAGATAATAAAATACCATTACATCATGATGGCAAAAAGATATATTATAGTGTGATACCAGAAAAATCAGAAAATACACAAAAAATGACAAAACAGCAACAAATCGATTTTAATAATGTTATTGTACCTATTGCAAGATATGAAAAATTATCATATTCCAGTTTAACTGAACTATTTGCAAGAATACAAAATGGAATGAAGTTAAGTGATGGTGAAATTGTAACATCATTAATTCCTGATCGAGATGCTGCCGAATATTTGAAACAATATTGCGAAAGTAAAGAGAATTTGTTCAAAAAATTTACAAAAGTTAAAAGAGATAGAAAAGATCATTGTTTGGTCATTGTGAATATTACATACATGATTAATACAAATTGTAAAAAAAGTACAACAACATTACAACGTACTAATTATCTAAAAACATGTGCAACAAAAAAAGACATGATGGAGAGAACTAAAAAAATTGATAAATTAATAAATTTTTGTTTTGTAGAAATATTAAATCATACTACTATTAAAAAAAATACATTAGTTAAATTAATG